>Ga0209755_10002318_pt1 | contig 26519 bp, 23 predicted proteins | sample TergutCo191P1_FD_187301 | JGI IMG/M metagenome (GOLD analysis project Ga0209755, IMG submission 187301) | Cornitermes sp. P1 segment gut microbial communities from Petit-Saut dam, French Guiana - Co191P1 (SPAdes) (version 2) | ecosystem: Host-associated > Arthropoda: Insects > Digestive system...
TCAATTTCTCTTTGCGTTGAGACAATATCCATATTTTTTTCGGATCTTTCCCTTGCGGTTTCTGTTTCAAAAAGTTTGTTTTTAATGTCGTTTTCTTCCGCTTTTACTTTTTCATACTCGGTATTCCGCTCAATAAAACTTTTTTTGTATCTGTTCAGCACTTCTTCCTGAGTGCCAAGATTTTTTGGTATCTCAAGTATTTTTTTTTCGAGATCATGCTTTTCATGAATGATATCCTGCAGTTTTCTCAATCTCTCTAAATCGTTGTCGGTAACCATTATTTCCCTCCGTAATTTTATAAAAGATCATTTTAATGATCTAAATAGTCTTTCAGCCTTCGGCTTCTTTTCGGATGCCTGAGACGGCGCAGAGCTTTCGCTTCTATCTGTCTTATTCTTTCACGAGTTACGCTAAAGAACAAGCCTACTTCCTCAAGTGTGAGTGAATAGTTATTATCAAGCCCGAAGCGCATTTTTAAAACTTCCTGCTCGCGCGCCGGAAGCGTCGATAAAACGCTTTCGATCTGTTCTTTAAGAACTTTAAAAGCGGTTTGATTCGCCGGATTTTCAACGTCTTTATCTTCAATGAAGTCGCCTAAAAGCGAATCTTCTTCTTCGCCGATCGGCGTTTCAAGGCTTATAGGTTCGCGCGCGACATTCTTTACGGTTTTTACTTTCATTACCGGCCAGCCGAGTTTTTCGGCAATCTCTTCGTCTGTAGGCTCGCGGCTTAAAGTTTGAAGGAGCTGTCTTGATTCGCGGACAACTTTGTTGATCTGCTCTATCATATGCACAGGCACGCGTATAGTTCTTGCCTGATCCGAAATTGAACGGGTGATATGCTGTCTTATCCACCACGTAGCATAAGTTGAAAATTTGAATCCTTTTTGATATTCAAATTTTTCAACGGCTTTTATCAATCCGATATTTCCTTCCTGAACAAGATCAAAGAAATGCAAGCCTCTGTTTGTGTATTTTTTCGCGATAGAAACAACAAGCCTCAGGTTGGCTCTTATCAGTTTGTCTTTCGCGTCCTTCATCATATTTCTGCCGTTGGAAATCTCATCGGCATTTATTGTAATATTATTGATGTTTTCGATTGTCTCTTCGAATTCTTCGGCTAATAGTTTTAAGTTTTTATCCGTTACCTGAATTAAACTGATTTTCTCCTTGATTTCATCGGCGGTTAGTCCGAGATCGTTTTCAAGTTTTTCGCGTTCGTCTTTAATAGTAAGGAGTCTTCCGAGAGTGCGAAGTTCTTTTAACGAATCAATCTTAAGATGTTTTTCAAGTCTTTCTTTTTCTTTATTGTATGATTTGATCTTTTTTGACGCCTGAATAAATTTCTCTGAAAATTCCTGAATTTCATCGGGATGTATCTGGGTATTCTTTACGGCTTTCATTATCTTGTTGCGCAGACTTAAACATTCGGTGTTTTCAAGATAATTCTCATCCTTGGAAATTAAATGTTTTTTAAATTCCATGTAATTTTTTAAATCACCCTGAATCGTGCGCAGATTGTCGCGGTAAAATGTATTTAACCTGCGGTATTCGGTCATGTATTCCGTCATTTCTTTTTTAGAAAAATTCTGCTCTTTAAAATCCTTTTTAGAAAATGTTTTTTGCGCGATGTTATACAATTCAGGAATTATCATTCCTGATTTTTTAATTACCTTGATAACGGTTTCTTCGCCTTTTTCCATCAATTTGGAAAGCTCAATTTCTTTCTCCGCGGTTAACAGCTGTTCTTTTCCTATCTCGCGCAAATACAACCTTATCGGATCGTCAACAAGAGATGAATCTTTATCGGTTGTTGACGCGCGTTTTTTTGTATTCTGCTGATTTTTACCGGTTTCATGATCATCATCTTCGGATAAGTTGTCTTCTTCAACAAGCTGAATATTGTTCGCTTCCAGTAAAATAAGAACGGGCTCAATTTTTTCCTGGCTATTAACAATATCTTCCGGTAAAAAATCAGAAAGTTCGTCATAAGACAGAGGCGACTTTTTCATTTTCGCGTAATCAAGCAATTTAGCGATTGTCGGATCTAAAACGACAGTATCCTGAGACCCGGCGGTTAATGTTCCCTGCTCAGACGCTGTTTCATCGATGACTTCGATCTTTTTAACCGGATATTTTGTTATAGTTTTTTTTGAAAAGTGTTTTAATAGAGGAGATACTTTTTTACTTTTTAATTTTATTCGATTCAACATATTTTACCCTTTATTTTTTCTTCAAATTTCTGATCTGTAAATCAATGCTTTTCTTTTCTTCGATCAGTTCCTCAATTTCATTTAAACCTTCCTGACTGCGTTCAATTTCGCGCATTCCGGCGTTTATTTCAGTAATTCTTTTTTCGAATTTTTTAATTTCGATTTTAGTTATTCCGTCCTCCATTAATTGACGGGCATTACCGCCCTTATATTCATCCGATGTTCCGCTTTCCGCGATATAATTACGAAGCTCTTCGTTTTTGATTCTTGAGAGCAGCGAATCTATGCCGTTTTCATCGTGTATAAAACACTCCTCCAATGCTATGAAGATTTCTTTAGCGGCTATGTCTTCAATCTCTCTTATTTCAACCTTTGTCCGAAAATCAATATAGAACTCCATATTAACCGCGACAATCGTTAAGAGGCTAAGGTCGGCGCATCTTTTAATTTTAAGTTTTTGCGCCGCCTGATTTTGCTCCTGCTGATTATCGTTAAGTCTACGGGAAAAACCTCCTGTATTTGACTCGTGTTTTAACCAATCTAAATAATCCTTATTAACCGCGCTTCGCTCGATCTTGAAAATATCGGCAATTCTGGTTATACTGTCCGAGCGGTCGACTTCCGAATCTGCGGCTTCCAAAAACGGAAACATAAAACGGGAAGCGCCTCCTGTATCCCCTTTGTCCGCGATATGCTGAAGCCTCGCGCGCCCAATTAGATACTCAAAGTCATTTATAATAAATTTTAAAATATTTTTCAATATCTGCGAGCCGAATTTTTGATAAATTTCCGCAACATCTTTGTATTTTTCGGCTTCTGTGTCCGGAATCACGTTTTTTAACCCCTCCTGAATATCCGCGACAGCGCAGGAGATACCGTTTTTCCTGCAAGTCAGGATTGCGTTGTAAGCGGCTTTCTGCCCTGCCTCGTCATTATCGAAAATCAGAATTGCTTTATTTTTCACCCACTCGTTTACAAGCTTAGCCTGCTCGTCCGTGAACGCCGTTCCAAGGGGAGCTACGGCGTTTGTAATACCCGCTTGGTGCATCGCCATAGCGTCAATATAGCCTTCGACAAGGTAAATCGTTTTTGTCTGCCTTATCGCCTGTTTTGCCGTATCGAAAGCATATAGGGTTTGCCTCTTCTTATAGATTTCCGTTTCGGGCGAGTTGATGTATTTAGGCGGCTGTCTGCCGTCGCTTTGTAATACGCCCGGCAGCGCTCTGCCTCCAAAACCGACTATCCTTCCCATTTTATCCGAAATCGGAAACATCAATCTTCCCGAAAACAACGGAATAGTTTTGTAGTTTGACGAGAACAGTCCCGATTTTTCAAGAAACTCATCGGAGTATCCTTTTTCTTTTAAAAATTTATGCAGAAAATTTCTGTCGTTAGGCGCAAATCCTAACTTAAAAGTATCGATCAAACCGGCGGTGAAACCCCGGTTTATTATGTAGTCTAACGCCGCCTTTCCTTCCGGTTTTTCTTTTAAAAAATACTGAAAAGTTTTTGTTGTCCGCGAATATAATTCATAAAGCTGATCTTTGAATGAATTGTTTTCTTCATTGCCGGAAGCGGAAGAACTTTCATCATATTGAATTTCCACGCCTGTTTTTTTCGCGATATTTTTTATCGCCTCAGGATAGGAAATATTTTCCATTTCCATAACAAAGCCGATAACGCTTCCGCCTTTCTGACAGGCAAAACAGTTGTACAATTTTAAATCGGGATCTACTTTAAAGGACGGAGTTTTTTCCTGCCCTCCTCCGTGAAAGGGACACCTTCCCCACCAGCGTCCGCCTTTGCTTTCAAGACGAACGTACTCTCCTATGACGGATACCGCGTCGAGACGGTCGTTGACTTCCTGAATTGTTTTCTTTGATATTAATGCCATTATGGTTTTATATAAAGCTGCCCCGCTTTTATATGCTCGTCATACGTTCTTGAAAAATAATGTTTGCCGCTCGCCGCGTCCGTTAGGCGAAAATACAAATAATTAGTAGTTTTAGGATATATTGCAGCGCGCAGCGCGACGTAGCCCGGAGCTGAAATCGGTCCCGGCGGTAATCCTGTATTTATATATGTATTATACGGATTAACTATTTCCAAATCCTTAAAAAGAAGAACAGAAGGATGAGGCTTTCCCTGAATCTCTGTTATAATATATTGAACTGTCGCGCATGATTGCAGAGCCATATTGATGCGAAGGCGGTTATAAAAGATTCCCGCCATTACAGGCGCTTCTTCGCTGATACGGTATTCGCGCTCGATAATTGACGCCATTATCACAATTCTGTTTAGTTCTTCCGCGCTCATATCCTGAATAGAGGCAGATATGCTGTTAAGGCGTGAAAAAAAATTATCAGCCATTTTTTCAATTATTTTTTCCGCCGGATAATCTTTTGGAAAAAGATATGTGTCGGGAAAAAGATATCCTTCCATTGAGGGCGTATTTAATCCTGAAGAAGCGGGAATTTTGTATTTTTTTAAAATAGCCGCCTCACGCGCCGCCGCGAGAAAATCATCAGAGGAACAAATACCCGCTTCTTCAAATATGACTGACGCTTTTCTTATCGTGATGCCTTCCGGGATAGTTATCCTGTACAATTCCTGTTTTCCCGCGATTAGAGTGCGTAAAATCGATATCTGACTTGCAGGTATATCAATTTTAAAAGTTCCTGTTTTTATTTGTTCGCTTTGAAAACGGCACATGAGATCCCAGAAAAATCTGAATTTGATTAATCCTGTCCTTTCAAGGCGCAGTCCCACTGACTGAGAACTTTCGCCTTTTCGCACTTCGATATAACAGCTGCCGTCTTGTGCCATTGTTATCCCGTCAATCCCGGAATTTAAAGAATTATTATTTACTGATTGCGCAGGCGAATTAATATATAAAATAAAACAAAACGCAAGGGGAATTATTACAAGTATAAACGCCAGAATCCCCGAAAGAAAATTTAAGAAACCTGAAAAAATACCGCGTTTTCTTTTTGTTTTTTTATTTGCTTTGTCTGTTTTTTCTTTTTTATTTATTTTATTTGCCAAAAGATCTCCTAGGATATTTATTTTAAATGGATATTTCAAGCCCTTCGTAAGCGAGAGTTAACTCAATTCCTTTTAAATTCATTCTCTCAATATACCATCTTGCCGACTGTAATATGCCGTATAATTTTTGATCATCATAAGTTGGATCATGATGAAACATAACCATACGCTTGATACCCCAGTTAGCGGCAAAGTCAACCGCGAGACTGAAAGCGCTGTGACCCCAATTGTATTTTTCGATAGCCTCACCCAGCGTATACTGACAATCAATAATAATCATATCGGCATCTTTGAAAAAAGCGGTGTTTTCATCATTCTTTAAGAAATCACCTGATGTTAACTCCGTGTCCGTCGCGTAAATAAGACGTTTGCCGTTTTCGTTTACGCAGTACGCGTATGAATCTCCGGGATGATTCATCTTCTTGCTGCTTATAACGCATCCGCAGACATTAAAATCTTTTTCCATGTAGTGATATGTCTTTTTAGCTCCCATGACGTCTAATGAAACAGGAAAATACGGATACGTCATCTGCGCGCAGAGAGTTTTTTCCAGATTGCCCACAGGCGAATAAAAATCGACGCTATTCGCGGGATTATAGGCCGGATTGAAAAACGGAAGTCCCTGAATATGATCCCAGTGAAAATGAGATAAAAAAACGTGATAGTGATTAATTTTTTTTGTAATTGACGATTCTAATCCCATTTCGCGTAATCCGGAGCCGCAGTCAAAAACAATACAGTCTGTTTGATTGTCGAAAGTTAAACTTACGCACGGGCTGTTTCCGCCGACAGTTCCAAACAGCCACGGAGGAAGACCGGCAAGAAAGCGTTCGCGGCTTTCAGCGCTTTCCAAATCTTCAGGGTTAATTTGCTCAACAATAGCGGATATTTTGCTCTTAACCCGGGCAGGGGATGTCGGGGTTGGAATAGAGCCGCGTACTCCCCAAAAATGTATTTTCATATATCACTCCCTTTTCTGTTAATAACAGGGACATCGTCTCGGGATTTAATTTTTTGTTCAATCATTTGTTTTGAATGTAACTGTCCTGAGTTCATTCCGGGACAGCCGGAAGCCGCCGTCTCCCAATTTTTAGCTGAAATAAGAATCGATTTCCAAAACGGAAAAGTTATGCATTGAATAGGGCGATCTTTATAAACAGTACACCCTGAATTCCACAAAATACAATCTTTGTTTGACTTTTCTTTAAGGGACAGAACTTCATCGCCGTTCCAGTCAATAACCCACCTGCAATAAACCGATAAAAAACTATTTCTGTCTGTTTTTAAAGACTCCGACAACTTTTCAAGATCATTTTCAGATAGAAATACGAAACCCTCGTCATACCGGCAGCAGGCAGAACAACGTTTACACGAAAATTTAAGTCCGGAAGCGTAAAATGGCTCTTTTTTCATGGGCTCTGTAATTGTAACATTTTAAATAATATTTTATCAATACCCGGTATTAGGGGAGGATAATTTCCTCCCCTAAGATTATTATGTAGTATGAAAATCTTAAACAGATTTACTGTAAAGATACGCGGGCTCGTTCTATATTCGTTTTTATATCCTCAAGATTTGGGTTAAGTTTGAGAGCGGTTTCCCAGTCCGTAATTGCTTTTTCTGTTTCGCCTATTTTTCTGTATGAGTTGCCGCGGATTGAATAAGCCGTTGAATTATTTTTGTCAAGACGAATTACATTAGTGCAGTCTGTGATTGCTTTTTCAAAATCGTTTAATTCAAAATGAGCTCTCGCTCTTACAATGTACGACAAATAATGGTTAGGCAAAAGTCTTAACGCCTGATTACATCTTAAAATGGCATTTTGATAATCGCCTGCCATTAGATTCTCTAAACTAACTTTAAAATGTTCGTGGGCTACCTGAGCGTTAGTCTGCGCGTAAGTTATCGAAACAGCAATGAAAAACAAGACCGTAAATATTGATTTTTTGAGAAAGATTGTACCGTTCATAAAGTCTCCATAAGTAAATTATAACAGAAATAAATAAAAAATAAACCCTAAAATCCCGCGTCCATGGTTTTTTTCAGTACTTTCCGATATCCTTTCTGAAATGCGCGCCTTCGAAATTGATTGTGACGGCTGCTTTGTAAACTTCGGTAAGTGCGTCCTCAAGCAAGGGGGAAACAAAGCTGATACCAAGAACGCGTCCTCCTGATGTCAGAAAAACGCCGTCTTTGAAAACAGTGCCGGCGTGAAAAATTACAGGCTCTTTTTTACCATCATGATTAGCATTGTTTATCAAATCTCCGTCCGATGAAAGCCCGTTAATAGGCATCCCTGTTTTATAACTTTCAGGATAACCGCCGCTTGCCAGAACTACACAGGCGCAAGATGATTTTGACCAGCGAATATCAATATTTGACAGCGTACCGTCAGTAACAGCTTCCATGATTTCCAAAAGGTCGGTTTCCAAAAGCGGAAGGATTGCCTGAGTTTCAGGATCACCGAAACGGCAATTATACTCGATCACTTTCGGACCATTTTTCGTCAGCATAAGTCCGAAGTAGAGACAGCCTTTAAACGGACAGCCTTCCTGCTGTAACGCTTTTACTGTTGGAAGATAAATCGTTTCCATACAAAGTTCCGCGATCTCTTCCGTGTAATGAGGGTTAGGAGCTATAACACCCATTCCTCCTGTATTGAGTCCTTTGTTTCCGTCAAATACTCTTTTGTGATCCATTGACGAGATCATCGGAACGATCACATTTCCATCCGTAAAAGATAGAACCGTAACCTCATGTCCCTCAAGAAATTCTTCAATTACGATACTGGAACCGCTCTCACCGAATTTTTTTTCTTTCATGATTGATTGAACGGCATCAATCGCCTGCGGCATATCTTCCGCGATTATTACGCCCTTTCCGAGAGCGAGTCCGTCCGCTTTTATTACAAGAGGAAATGAAACAGAATTTGATTTCACATAACGTATTGCTTCTTCAGATTCCGAAAAAGTCTCATAGGCGGCGGTTGGAATGTTATATTTTTTCATTAGGTTCTTAGAAAAGACTTTACTGCTTTCTATACGGGCGGCGTTTTTTCCAGGACCAAAACAGCGTATTCCTTTTTCTTCAAGCGCGTCAACCATGCCAAGAGCCAGCGGATCATCGGGAGTTACAACAACATAATCAATTCCTTTACTGAACGCGAACTCTGTCATCGCGTTAATATCAATGGCTTTAACGGGAATACACTGCGCTTCCCTGCTTATACCGCCGTTCCCGGGAGCCGCGTAAATTTGTTTTATACGGCTGCTTTTTTTTAAAGTTTTTATTACAGCGTGTTCGCGTCCTCCGCTCCCTATTACAAGCACTTTCATAAATATTCCTCTATCAAAAATATATAAAGCCTGTGTTGGCTTACTTCATGTTAAAAATTATTTTATTTCTCCATTACAAAACATCGCCACAGCCTGAGGCAGAATCACCCATTCCGCTTCTCGCATTACGCGCTGCTGAAGAGTTTCCGGCGTATCGTCATTTCTTACATCCACCGCTTTCTGTAAGATAATTTTTCCACCGTCGATTACATCGTTTACCAGATGAACAGTCGCGCCCGTTATTTTTACGCCTTTTTCTAAAACGGCTTTATGCACTTTAAGACCATAATACCCTTTTCCGCAAAAGGAAGGAATAAGAGACGGGTGTACATTAATTATTTTATTTTCGTATTTTTTTAACACCTGCGCTCCAAGCACAGATAAAAAACCGGCAAGGATTACAAGGTCTGTATTATTTTCAGATAACGAATCTAAAAGCGCTTTATCAAATTTATTTATATTGTCATATTTTTTTCTTTCGATTGTCAGAGTTTTTATTCCTGCTTCTTTCGCGCGCTCAAGAGCAAAAACGCCTGCAACAGAAGAAATAACCAGTGATAATTCAGCATCGTCGAAACTGCCTTTCTTCCATGCGTCAATGAGCGCTTGTAAGTTCGTGCCTCCTCCGCTTACTAAAACAGCAATCTTTATCATACAATCCTTATTCGACCCTCACTCCTGAAACGCCTGATTGAATTTCTCCGATTATTTTCGCTTTTTCTCCGCATGAGTTTAACAGTCCGACCGCTTCGTCAGCGTTTTGTGAAGGCGTTATTACGCACATTCCAACGCCCATATTGAAAGTGTTAAACATATCACGCTCCGGGATTTTTCCAGCGGACGCGATTAATGAAAAAACAGGAGGGATGTCAATCGCGCTCTTTTTTATTACGGCACCTGTTTTTTCTCCAAAAGCGCGCGGAATGTTTTCATAAAAACCGCCGCCTGTTATATGACATACAGAACGAACAGCCATCTTTTCAAATACTTTCATAACCGGCTTTACGTATATTTTTGTCGGAGTTAATAATTCTTCACCTAATGTTTTTCCTAATTCAGAGTAATATTTTTCAAGTACTTTTTTATTATTTTCTATTTTAAATATTTTTCTGATAAGCGAAAAACCGTTTGAGTGCGTTCCCGATGAAGAAAGCGCGATGATCGCGTCTCCCGCTCTTACGCTTTCTTTGTCCGGTATTTTTGATCTTTCTGCTATGCCAACTGAAAAACCCGCAATGTCGTATTCGTCTTCGCCCATCATTCCCGGATGTTCTGCCGTTTCTCCGCCTACAAGAGCGCATTCCGCAAGGACGCACCCTTGCGCAACGCCTTTTACTATCTGTTCTATTTTTTCAGGCTTGTTTTTTCCAATCGCGATGTAATCAAGAAAAAAGAGAGGTTTCGCGCCTGCGCAGATTATATCGTTTACGCACATGGCGACGCAGTCGATTCCGATTGAGTCGTGTTTATCCATGAGCATCGCTATTTTTAATTTTGTACCAACGCCGTCAGTACCTGAGACCAAAACAGGCTCGCTATACCCGGTTTTTGGAAGAGCGAAAAGTCCGCCGAAGCCTCCTATGCCTTCTATTACCCCATTAATTTTTGTGCGATCAACATGTTTTTTTATAAGTTCTACAGAGCGGTAGCCGGATGTAACGTCAACGCCCGCTTCTTTGTAACTTTCACTAAAACTATTCTGCATATAAACACCAAAAGAAAAAAGATTTTTTTGTTTTAATTATTGTTATCTCCTATTTTATTGTCGTACTTACTCTTTGGAAATATTTCCGGTTCCGGTATCGGATATTTCCCTGTAAAACATCCGTCACAGAATTCGCAATTATCGTTTATCGCGATTTTTGAAACATGATCTATCGAAAGAAAACCAAGACTGTCAGCGCCCAGATATTTACAGATTTCTTCTTTTGTCATTTTGCATGATATTAAATTTTCACGGCTTGTTATATCCGTCCCGAAATAACACGGATTTATAAACGGCGGAGAGGATATTCGCAAATGCACTTCTTTCGCTCCCGTCTCGCGGACAAGTTTTACAATGCGTCTCATTGTTGTTCCACGAACAATCGAATCGTCAATTAGAACAACTTTTTTTCCGCTGATTGTAGATTCAATTGTGTTAAGTTTTATTCGCACTGCTTTGTCGCGTTCTTCCTGCGTCGGCTGAATAAAAGTTCGTCCTATGTACCGGTTTTTAATAAAACCGACTCCGTAAGGTATACCTGAGCGGCGTGAAAAACCGAGAGCCGCGTCAAGCCCTGAATCCGGCACTCCGAAAACAATATCAGCGTCCACAGGATACTGTTCGGCGAGAAAAGCGCCAGCGCGAAGTCTCGCGTCATGTACCGTCACTTTTTCAATTACAGAATCGGGGCGCGCGAAATATATGTATTCAAATACGCACATACTGCATTTTTTGGTGCAATGTGTTTTTATGCTTCGCTCTCCGTCTTTGTTTACGACAATTATTTCTCCCGGCTCAATGTCCCGTACAAAATCAGCTCCTATACTGTCAAGAGCGCAGCTTTCAGAAGCGAAAATAACGCTGCCGTTAAGTTTTCCCATACAAAGCGGACGAAACCCGTGAGGATCTCGCACAGCTATCAGTTTTGAAGGCGACATTATTACAAGAGAATAAGCGCCCTCAATTTCGTACATTGCTTTTTCTATCGCTTCTTCGATAGAATTTGTTTTAATTCTTTTTTTAATTATTTTATTTATTATTATTTCCGTATCGCTTGATGTGTGAAAAACAGTTCCTTCATTCTGAAGCTTTTCTCTTAGCATAGCGGAATTCGTAAGATTGCCGTTATGCGCAATTGCCATCGAACCTTTTATATGGCGCACAACAAGCGGCTGCGCGTTAGCTCTGTCCTTTTGATCAATAGGCGAATAACGAACATGACCTACTGCCATTTTTCCTTTTCCGAGTTTCAAGAGAGTCTCTTTTGAAAAAACATCATTAACAAGCCCTGAATCGCAAGTGTACTGCATTAATCCGTCGTTACATACGGCGATACCGCAGCTCTCCTGTCCTCTGTGCTGCAGCGCGTACAAAGCGAGATAACTTAAAGACGCGACATCCGCTTCATCTTCTTTTGAATATATTCCGAATATTCCGCATTTATCCTGTAAACTGTCTAACATAAATTATTTTATTTTCTCCTGTAACTGTATGTCCTTTTCAATAACTTTTTGCGCCATTTCTTTTTTCATTTCGATTAATTTTCCCGCGAGCGTTTCGTCGGAAAGAGCTAAAATTTGCGCCGCTAAAATCGCCGCGTTATCCCCGCCGTCAATCGCGACAGTACCCACAGGAATTCCCGGAGGCATTTGAACCATAGCAAGAAGCGCGTCTAATCCGTCAAGCGATGATTTTATCGGAATACCGATAACAGGAAGAGTTGTATGCGCGGCGATAACTCCGGCAAGATGCGCTGCCATTCCGGCTGCCGCTATAATCACTCCAAAACCGTTTTTTCGCGCATTAGAAGCAAATTCCGCCGCTTTTTCCGGCGTTCTGTGCGCGCTCATTATATGCGCTTCAAACGGAATACCGAAATCTTTTAATCTTTTAAAAACCTTCTCCATAATGGGTAAATCACTGTCACTTCCCATAATGACCGCCGCTTTTTTCATTATTACCTTCCTGAATATTTAATACGATAAATTAGCTTTTTCCAAAAATAAAGTTTAGAAAAAGCCACAGGTAATTATATCATAAAAGAATTTAAATGAAAACTACATGACGCATCTATGTGCTCACAGTAATCCGTCAGACCGGAGAAATTAAAAACACGTAAAGAAATTGATTTTTAAAACATTTATTATCTTAATAAATATGTCAGTCCAGCCTGAAACAGCCCAAGCATAAATCCCAGCACCCCGCCGAAAAGTTCCACCCACTTCAGCTGGTTTGACATAACGTCTAAAATAATGCGCTCTACTCTTTTCATTTCAAGGGAATCGATTCTATCAGAAACCATTGTTTTTACGTCAATTGAGGAAAGGATTTTTTCTATTTGCGTGTCTACGGTTATTATCAATTTTTCTAACAGAAAGCTGTCTAATGTATTTTTTTCTTCTGTGTTTATATTTAAAAGTTCGTGTAAGTTTTTACTTTGTCCGCCTATCATTTTACCGATTGCCGAGGACGCGGCATATGTGAGCGATTGTCTTACGTTATTTTCCCAAAGAATTTTTCCTAATCCTTCCGTAAGTTCATCTACGATTTCAGGCATTTTCTCTTCGAGGGTTTGATCGTATTGAGCGGCGGAAATAAAAAAACGCTGGAAACTGCTTAGTTTTTGAATGATGTTGCGTAAAATGATCCTGCCTTTTGATTCTATCTCACGCCGGATGTCTGTGCGATTAAGAAAATTCATTACCGAAGAAGAAAAAACAGGATATATATTTTCCAGAGCGGCGGGAATTTTATCGGTAATTACTTTATCGTTTCCGGCTGATAGTTCCTTGGGTGTTTTTTCCAATATTTTTTGAGTAAATTCCGAAATCGCCGTTTTGATTTTTTCGCGTAACTCTGTTTTTGAAAGCCTTTCTCTTAACATCTCAGGCGTTAAAAGTTCACGCTCTACCATCGCTCCTATGCTCTGCGCTAGTTTTTTTCTCTGCCTCGGAAGAATGCCAGGCGTAAAGGGCAGACGGATTCCTAAAATTCTTACCTCGTTAAGGGGACGAAATAACATCCGTATCGCTATTACATTTGTCACATAACCGATAATCGCGCCTGCTATCGGAGGTATAAGAAAAAGAAAAAGCGTGTTCATTTCGGCATGGTCTCCGACGCTGTCTTTGCCTGATTTTCATTATCGTAAATATTCATAACTTCTTCTTTCAACCAGCCTGAGGGAGCGGCGGAATCGTGAGTATTTTCGTCTGTCAGTACCCATGATACAAAATTATTCTGAGTTTTAATTGTCTGTCTTCTTATTATTTTTACAAGAGATCCTCTGCGTAGATAACCTATAGAAGGACTGTTTTCGGAAGGTTCGGCAGTTATATGGGTAAATGAAGATGTAATTACTCCAAAACCGATGTAGTCCCTTGAGAGCGGAGACGTTACAGGAGGAATGACCGGGATTTCCTCTTTTCTGTTATTGCAGCCGGTAAAAAAAACCGTAAAAAGAAAAACCAGCATGAAACAGCTAAAAAAGCGCGCGCCGTACAATTGACAAACATTGTTTATAACAGATATTATCAAATTGATGAAACATTCATTTGTTTTCGTTTTTTTCGTCATAATATTATTCTCGTCAAATAGTCTCATATTCTGTCAGGACTTTATATATGAAACAGAGATTCAGGAAGCGGAAACTCAGGAAGCATCAGCTAATGAACATAATACACACAAATACAGTTTTAGAATAGCCCGTTTATTCGGCGTTATCTACGGTCAATCAATTGAACTTGTTTATCCGACTTTTACAATGGGGGAATATTTAAGCGAGCTTTTATGGGATGTGAAACCGGTTTTTTATTTAGGTCTTAATGTTGATTACGGACAACAAAACATAATGGACAGATTGGGAGTTTTTGTTTCAGCGTCGGTTAAAATCGGCATTCCCGGCGACTCTGGCGTTATGGAAGATCGTGACTGGGCGTCGATTTTAAATAAAAATCTTACCAATTTTTCTTCACATACCAACAGAACAAACGGATTCTATTGGGCTGACATACTTGTCGGAATGTCCATACCGTTAAAATATTTATATATAACGCCGTTTCTTTCCGGATCATGGATGCATTTTTCTTTCTCGGGCAGAAACGGCTATAAAAAGTACGCAAGAAAATACGGCGAAAACGCGTATTATCCCATAAATGATAATCCTGAAACCGATAGTTTTTCAGGAGAAGTGATAGAGTACGAACAAAACTGGTTTCTTCTCGCGCCGGGTGTTACAATCGGAACAAATATACTTTCGTCTTTCTCTTTTAAATTATCTTTTCTGATAAGCCCGTTAATTTATTGCGAAGCGATTGATAAGCATTTAATAACAGGGAAAACGTATTATGATTTTACAAGTTTCGGTTTGTATTTAGAGCCCAAAATAAATGTTTCATATAGAATCAAAATGTTTGACTTCTCTCTTGAATTCGCGTATCGATATATAAACTCACGCGGAGAATCTTATGAAAAACCGAAAAACAGCGAATATGTATACTTATCCTCAAATGATTCGGGAACAGGCATTTCTATTTTTGACATTCGCTTTCTTATGGGAATAAGTTTCTAAACCAAAAAAGTTTAATCCGGTTTATAAGAATAAAGCTTTAGGAAACAAAAAGTGAATAAGCGTTATGATGAAAAGTCCAAGCCCAATCGGTTTTCTGAAAGTTAAGAGATTAACCCCTATTCGCTCAAGCTCTCCCGATCCTGCCGTATTTTGACGGTATATGCCGAAAATCAGCATAAGACCTGCAACGATTCCTCCTGCCGCCGGAAGCAGATCGCCAAGGATAAGCAGTCCGTCAAGCGAGGGAGAGAGGAGTTTTAGGACACCCGTAACCAAACTTATAATACCAAGTACAAGAAAAAAAGACGGGTTATTAACGGGAAAACGGGGAAGCGACCCGCTTCCGCTGCTGTATTCATTCTCGCCCTCACTGCCGGCGAAAAACACATACCCCGCAAAAGCGTTACACACGATTGATAGTAAATACAACTGTATCATATAAACACAATATCTCAAAAAACTGTTATCGTCAATATTTTATTTATTTATTTTGGTTTAAGAACCACTCTAAGTTCGGAATTTTCGCTTTGAAGCACTAATAAAAGTTCACCTGAGTCAAAGGGAACGGCGAAACGGTAAGTTTCTTCTTTTTCGAGAGAGAAAAATATACGATGGGAAAAAATATTTAATTCCTCATCGGGGGAATGTATGACAGGAGAGACAGCGATATCAATAGACCCTGTGTACGAGTTCGCGTTTTCGGCAATCTTTGTTAAAACAATTATTGTTGAATTTTCAAAAATTGCCGCTGTTACTTCAATTTTATTGCCGTTAATTTTATAAGATGTGTCAAGATAGCCAAATACTAAAAACACAAATGTCGCAAGGCACATTAAAATAATTATTACAAAAAGAAATCTTCTTGGTCTATCCGCAATCAATACGCCTAATAAACCAAATTTTCCTTTTTTATCATCCTGATAAAGTTTTCTTAATTCCGGATTTTTCTCCAGTCTTCTCTCGCGGTTATAATAGAATGTAAGACCCTCGGAAGAAACCGCCCCGTCAGGTTTGCTAAGCTGATAATTCGCGTTTGGTCTTTTTACTTCATTTTCATTCATTCATAATTCCTAATTTTCTAAAATTCACTGTCCATAAACCGATCGGTGCGCCACCAGACAAGTTTTACATTAAAATTATCGGCAAGCATCGCGCATAGAATTCCTTCTGTCGAAAGGAAGAAATCATTAAACCCTAACTCTTCGTTTGAAAATCTGATATTGTTGCGCCGCTGTTCGCGCGTCTGCAAATCTACAAAGAGAAGCGAATATCCGTTATCAACAGGAAAATAAAGAAGCGCTTTTCCGTCTTTTGTTGTGCCGAGCATCGAATAAAAAACTTTATATGTTATCGAACGATTATTTTCTGTTATTTCATATAACGGAATTTCATCAGAATCAAGATATGATCCGTCTTCTACGTTTAACGTCCATATACAGGAGCTAAAAGGCTCGCTGCCGGTTCTTGCCATTGTCGATTGATCAAAAGTATCGCGGCTGTAATCTACTTTCAAATAAAGTTTTCTTGAGTCCGCCGCGGCTGAAACAGTGTCGATTATAGCAAGAGCGTTCGGCTCTTCCGCAAGAGCGGGAATATCGCCGGATGAAATTTTTACAAGGTATAAAAGCATCCCTGCAGGGTTGAACCAGTAAACATCCCAGCCGACAGGGATACGGCAAATAACCGCAAGCTCGTCCCGTATTGATGTTGAAAGCCCGACAATTCTCGGAAAGGGACTTCCGCCGACTCCTTCCCTGCCAAGATAATTTATAAAACGTCCGTCCTGATCAAAATGTAAAATCAATCCGTCGAGCAGCGCTTTTGATTCTGGATCGATCATATGCTCGCTTTGAGTAAGCCTGTCTTCAACAAAAATATGCTTGCGTGAATCGACGGCTATCCAGCCCGGCTCTTCAAGCGGATATGTAAAAGCCCATCTGGTTGACTGCTCTTCCTCGGAAATGTTTGTTTTTAATGTGCTAGGCGGAGGATTTTTATCCTCATTGTATATCATAAAAAGCAAATCGCCGTAATTGTTATAACGGACTATCTTTCCGCCGTTTCCGTCAGAAATTAAGAAAAGCCCGTCCCTCATTGTAAAACCTGTTCTTTTAATTCCTCTGTTTCCTTCAAGCTTGTAAAGGGCGATCTGATTTTCCATAGGACCGATTTCAAGGGTAAAAAGATCTTCTCTTTCGATAGCGCCTGTTTGTGTCTGAATGCAGCCCGAAAATATTGATATTGAAACAACAGCTGCGGCTAAAATTCTTTTAATCATAATGATAAATTCTCTTTTTTCAGGCTGTTTGTCAATGAGCATATTGTTACAAATTGTAAAACCGATTATACTGTCGTTATGAGGGCTTTCCGCTCATTTTTCATTTTTCTCTTGTCGTTTGCCTCTGTTCTTTTTTTTAGCTGCACGGGAATGGCGGCGTCTCCCGAAGAATACTTTAATATCGGCATGGCGTATTACGATCTTGGAAAATTTGAAGAAGCTGAGAAATGGTTATACCGCGCAAGGCAGGCAAACAAAACTTATGCCGCTTCTCAATACAATCTTGGGCGTATCGCGTTTGAGAGACAGCACTTTTCGGAAGCTGCCGAACTTTTTGAAGGAATTTTAAAAAGAGACCCTAACAATATTTTAGCGCTTCGCGCCGCCGCTTTTACAAGAATTAAAACAGGCGATATTGAAATTTCACAGCGGCATTATTCAAAAGTACTTGAACTGGTGCCCGAAAGTTCCGACGACGGATATAATCACGCGCTTTTACTGTTCGCTATGGAACGATACGAAGAAGCGGAAGAACAGCTTAACAAATATCCTTTTGCTCTTCTGGAAAACAAAGATGTGCAGCTTCTGTTTGCCCGCAGTCAGGGAAAACAGAACAAAGTAGAGGCAATCAATAGTTTTACCAAATGGTTTTCTCAAAACAATGATTATAAAGCCCGTTATGAATACGGCGCGGTTCTTATACATCATGAATTTTACGCAAGAGCGATTGAAGAACTCCGCAAATCGTTAACTGACGCTCCCGATAAAGCGTCTGATCCGAAAAAAAACGAAATCCGTTTCGCTATCGCTAAGGCGCTTCTTGTCGCCGAAAGAGAGAGCAATTCCGGAGCAACTGAAATGCAGGCCGCAGTAAACGACGGTTTTAAGGACATAGCCGCGATAGAAGAAATAATTAAAGGCGGAAAACTCTCGGCAGCCAATTTAACCGCCATACGCGCAATTGCGGATAATTTACGCCGCGCGGAAATCGCCGAACAGGAAGCAATCGAAAAAGCTGCCCGCGAAAAGGCGGCTCAGGAACAAGCGCAGACAGAAACTACAGAACCTGAAAAGTCAGAAACTGATTCTTAAGCCTAAACCTATAAGTAAATCTACCGTAAATATATTGTTTGTCAGATCTTCGCCTAACTTTAATTTTAAAAACGCGTTGAAGTTTAATCTGCCAATTATCCTTATTATCTCTTCATGTCCCGCGGATATTGACCAGCGAAGATAATCTCCTGATTTATCAAAGATCAATTCAAGACTCTCCCTTCGAAGCTGTTCGTATTCAGGATTAATAAACGAAGAAAGATTAAGCCATGAACTTTGCGTCGATACGCCTTTTAGAATCCAGTTATATAAAAAACTAAGCAGATTTTTTTTTGTTGGCGCTTCCCATGAGGCTTTAAAACTTTCTATCCATGAATCATCGCTGCGGTAAGTCAGTGTGTTTAAAAAACTTACTTCCCCGTTCGAGAATCCTCTGAAACTTGCGTTTAACACCGATTGTAATCTCCATTGTAAACCGGCATCGCGTGGAATCGTAAACGCCATATCAAACGCATGAGAAAATTCATCTGTCATGTAAAATTTAAAAGCAGGCTGATAACCCATCGCGCCGAACATATTGATGCTCGAAAAACCAACGCCTGCTCCGATATTTAAATTATCAGCTCTTGTATCCATTTTTTGTTCGATAACTCTGTCAACGCGAAAAACATATCTTACAGGAAAAAAAAATGTGAAAAGATTGTAAATCGAAGTAAGGTTTACTCTTGCGGAAAAATGATCGTTGAATGAAGTATACTGGGTAAATGAATTAGAAGGAGATGTACCAAGCCCTTCATCCATAAGATCGTTTAATTTCGGATCAAACAGAGAATAAAAAGGAATTGTCTTCCAATAATTTAACGTATCGCTTACTCCGTCAAAAAATCTATTAGCATCGTCAAGAACGTCAAGACTTGAATAATTAAGATGCTGCTTAAATCCTCTTCCCGCTCTGAAATTTAACGCCGCTTTTTTTAACGTTACGGGAATATCAAGAAACGCGGAATTTTCAAGGCGTATAATGCTGTTTATACCGGAAAAAAAAGTATTTCCTTCAAGAGTTATTACAGCTCCTACAGGTTTAGTTCTCTGATTTATAATAAACTGAGCCTGCGTTCTTCTGGATTCCGAGCCTTCTCCCAAATCCGGAATTAACGGCTCCCATGAATTAACCCATAAATTTCCGTAATTATCATCTTTTTCAATTTGATAATGATTAGTCCATAACGCGTTTGAGTTAAACAAAAATGAAGGAATGTATTCGTTTTTTGGTTTGTAGCCGATGTCAAATTTCCAATTCTGTTTTAACTTTGACAATTCATAAAGAGCGTCTGCGGAAAAGCGCGTATGAAAATTTGATTGATAACCCAAATTAAGACTGTGACGCGCTTTTTCTTCGTCAGGGGACGCGGAAAATGATTCTTTTATCGAAAAGTCTCCTATTGATCTTGAAATATCATGATCAACATTCCATAAAAACGTGTCTTTTGCGGCTAAAAAAGAAAAATTACCTGACATTTTTATTCCGAACAGGGAAATTCCAATTCCTGAGCGGCTTACAACGCTGCCGTAAAAATCAGATCTTTCTGCTTCCGGTAAATCATTCTTTTCCGCGGAAAACCTTGTTTCCGACTCAAGCGCTGTATAAAAAGAGAAATCAGAGAGTACAGGCGTATTTTTAATTTTTACAAAATCACCTTTTTTTGTATATTCAAACGCACCGCCAATATTCATTCTGTATACGACAATTGAATCTTCCAAAATTATTTCGTCAATAAAAATTGTTCCGTCGGAAAGTTTTTGAGAAGAATCTTCGGGATTAACAAGAAACGCGAAATATCCCGATCGTTTCTCCGCGCTTTCATAGGTTCTTCTGTGCGGTCTGTAAGTAAAATCTCCCGATGCCTTAACACCGTCAACTTTAATTCCCTTTCCGTCACCCTGATATCGAATAGTTACCTTAGTCCACTTTTCCGATGCAACCATATTAAAAGGAACTGACGCGTCCAATAGGCTGTCTTCAAATGACTCTGAACCTGATGTAATAACGAATCTTATAAATTCATTCTTCGCTCCTAATTCTTCATCTGTTGTTTTAACAAAAAATGACAGCTCTTTGTAATCTGAAAGCGGTAAAACGCTTATCATTCCTTCAACGCCGGCGGATAATCCGCTCTCTATATTTTCCCAGTCAATTCTTAAAACCCTTTGATCTTTTTTTGTTAGGTGAAACTTATCCGTTTCGGAATATACGCTTGCAAGAGAAGCGCCGATGTCAAGCGTTTCGATCGCGCTGACATTATCCGAATATGACGTTTCGCTTCCGTCATAAACAACAGATCGAAAACCCGCTCCTCTTACAATTGGAGGAGCCAGCAGCGTTCTTCCCGATAACTGACTTTCGCCTGAGCTTCCGTTTACAGCTATCAAACGCAGGAAATTCGCGCCTGCGAGCCTTCTCCTGTCTTCATCGTTTAATTTAAATCTCGCAATTCTCGCGTTGTGATTAAATTCAACGCTGCTGTAATAATTATCGGGGGATTCGATTAAATCACCGGAGAAAAGAATTCTTTCCCAGATAAGTTCGGTGTTTTCAGAAAAGCTGAAATCCTTTCCTGAAAGCGAGCCTATCTGAATTATCAATTTAAAATCAGAAGAAGGGGTTTGATTAAACTTATAAAATCTAAACGGAATTTCTATTTCTCCGGCGCGGGAAAGGACATCGGTAAAATTACTTACAGGGGATTGAAATCCTGTCCATTGACCGTTTTCAAGATTGAATTCCGCAATCAGCGTTTGCGCGTTTCCTAACTGAGGATCTTTAGCAGCATACGGTCTTGATACGAGCGAAACTAATGGCGTACTCCGGTCGACCGGCATCAAATTAGGACCTAAAATATTATTATCATAATAATTTCTGTACAGAAGATCCGAACGGTTTAAAATTGAAATATCCAAACCTTGTAAAATAATCGAAGAAGGCGGGTTTGAAATAAATGAAGTATCGGGAGGAAGCGGTATAATAAATTCATTCCCTTCCATTCCCGCAGCGCGGTATAAATCCGTGGTATCTGTTTGGTCAAATGAAAAGCCTCCCGCGATATGCGCCTTTATACTGTCATAATTCCATACGGCTTTTGCGCTTAAACCGATATTTCCCATACTCGAAGAATCTTCCTGAGTGAACGTGTCATCTGATATATTCATCCTGAGCCCGATTGCCGAATGAAAAGAGAAAGGTCCATCTTTATTATAAATATATCCAATTCCCGCCGCGATACTTCCCAGCCGGGTTTCTTCGCTTCGTTTCAAATATGTTATGCGAATTATTTCATTCTGACCTATAACCCCTCTTATTATTACTTCTCCGGAAGAAGCGTTGTAACTGAAGTTAGTATCCTGAATTCCGCTTCGCCAAACCTGAACAGATCCTGTAACAACGTCAGTCCCGATAAAATATCCGTTTGTATTGCTGAAATTTGTAAAACGTAAAATCGCGTCTCCCGCAAAAACGCCTGAGCCCGGAAGATAAATTTGCGCGTATTCTTTCGCTAAAGGATACAAAGATTCAGGCGTTCTTTCCGCGTTATTTTTTGTATTAACAAGTTCGTAAACTCCTCTCTGACTTGCGTCTGAAAAAAACGAAAGAAAGTCGGAATTTCTTGAAAAAGAATCAAAAGGTATTAATTCATATCCTGAGATTTCGGTTTCGTTGGAAATGCGGACAAGAGATGCGTTTTCAGAAGCGCTTGAAGGCGCGTCGTAAAGATTCATTCTTTCAAAGGGAGAAAAAGCTCCGCTCTCGTAAATAACAAGCGCCTCTCCCTCATTAAAAGAAATCTCTCCTGGTCTTCCGTTAGACGCAATTCTGTTTCCCGCCTGCGGATAATTTTCCAGTTTAATTGTCTGTCTGCTTTCGTCAAACCAGTTTTGAACCGCGTTTAAAAAACCGTCTTTGATTCCGTCGTAACTTCCCATCGACACATTCCACGGACGTTCCCCGTTTTTAGAATAGGAAACGGCGATCATACCATTTGGTCTTATGCTTAATTCCAAAAAACCGGAAGACTTTGAAAAGGCGTATTCGGAAGGCAGCGCGTGCCTCCATTTTCTTTTTTCGCTTAAATCACGAATATCGCCCTTGTCGTCTTCAATGTAAACTGTTATCTGCGAATCGATATCGGTATCGGGAAGCATAAAAGATACTCCGCGCAAAGTATTATCAAGCTTCACATAACTGTAGGTTCTTTCTCTGTCTCCTGAAAATGTCCGCTCTTCTCTTGCCGCCGAGTCATAGCGGAACAGCGCGTGAAAATCCGATTTTTTTACTCCAAAATTTCCGTACAAACCAAATGAAGAAGGAGAATCGCCTCCTAAATCCATGTACGAAAAAGAAGGAAAATCGAGCCCTGTATTTCCAATTCCTAAATATTTTAAGAAATGACCTTCTCCTCCACGAAAACCGGCGCGGTAAGTATTCATGCTCGAATCGTCCAAAAAATTCGCTTCTACAAACCATTTGTTGTTAATCCACAGCGCCAGAGTTATATCCGCTTCCTGCATGAAAACAGGCGTAATCAGCGGAGTAAAACCCGAAGCAGAGGGAGAGAAAAAATAACCCGGGTGAAATTGTAATTCCCCTTTCCATGATCCTGTTAAAAAAAGAGAAACATCAGTGTCACGCAGGGACAAGGACATAATCTCATTTGGCGATTCATTGTTAACTCTCGCCCGCATTTCATCAATATCGAATTCGGTCGCCTTTTCATGAACCGGCGTGTCATTAACCGATGCCGCAAAATCCTTTTTAGAATCCTCATTCTCCTGAACTGACGACTCAAGCGCCGCTTTATTTTCCTGACCAAAAACAGGGAAAGCAAAAAAAATCAGTATGACTAAAACAAGCGGCATTCTGTTCTCATACTATCATAAAAGTTTAATTTAAGTTATCATATACCATGATTGTTTCAATGATACAAATTATTTTTGAGATACCTGAATCTTTCAACATTAAGGAAAAACGCCGGGTGGTTAAGTCCGTAATAGAAAAAATGCGGCAGCGTTTCCATTTATCGGCAGCGGAAGTTGATCTTCAGGACTCGCTTTCTTTTGCCCAGATAGGAGGAGCTATTGTCTCCAATTCAAAAACATTCGGAGAAACCGTACTGCATAAAGCTTTCGGTTTGATAGAAAAAGAAACACCTGTCCGTATTCAGGACATGAAAATTTACTCGGAGGAATTTTAATGAAAACCACCTCATCAGGCTCTAAAATTAACGCAAGAATGGCGTTAATACTGCTTCCAGTTTTTTTATTAACGCTTAATTCATGCGTCGGAATATCGCTGGATATAAAAATGAATAAGGACGGATCGGGAACACTGACGTTTGAATACCGTATATCACGCGCGCTTGATTCCTTTGGCAATCTTGACGGCAACGCTATGAAGCCTTCAATCCCTGTCGGACGCGAAGATTGGGAAAAAACAATACAGCGAATAAAAGGAGTCTCAATTACTTCATTCTCGGAAAAACAAAGCGGACAGGACACAATTTACACGGTAAATATTGCTTTTAATAATCCGCAGGCTCTGATCGCAATTCTTGATCCGGCAGGAAAAAAATCAAAAATCACGCTTGATAATAATTCCGGTAAATTCAGTATGATTCTTCTTGATAAAAACCTTACCGGGGAATATGACAGAAACCTGATTGATTTAGCTCATGTGCTTTTTAACGATTATTATTTTTCGATAAAATTCTCGGCGCACGGAAATTCAAAGCTTTCAATTACAAACGGAGAAGGCGTGGAAACGGCTCTCCCTGTAAACGCGCAGGTTATTCCGTCCGGGAAACACGTATCAATGTCTATCGGCATAATGGATCTATTAGAATTGCCTGACGGAATCGGAGTTAAACTTAATTGGTAATATTACGTTATTATCAATTTACGAGCTAAAATATTTTTACTCATTGCCTGCTGTCTGATATATGATTTGCAAAGTTTGATCCACGCACCTTTCCCATGAAAACGCTTTCGCTCTTTCAAGTCCGAGCCGGCGGCATTCATTGTAAATGTCGCGATCGGTGCTTACTGTAATCATTCTTTCCGCCATGTCTTCGGAATCCAAAGGATCAAAATAGAGAGCGGAATGTTCCGCGACTTCGGGTAGAGAGGCTGCCCGCGCGCAAATCGCCGGAACTCCGCAAGCCATCGCTTCCAGCACACCCATTCCGAACCCTTCGTACATTGACGGATAAACAACAAAATCGGCTCCGGCGTATAATTCAGGAAGACTCTTCAACGGAAAATGCCCGGTGAAAAAAATGTCGTTTCTCCACGCGGAAGCGGCAGCGGCTTCTTTAACAATATTTGCGTTATTACTGTCCGCTCCCGCTAATACAAGCCTGTGCGGATACTTTGTTTTTTCTTTAAAAATGCCGAACGCCTCTATCAACCTAACCTGATTTTTTATTGGATGATCGATTCTTGAAACCGAAAGAACATAGGGTCTCTTGAAACTAAACGGCTGAATCAGAAGAACGCTCTCTTCATTTCTCTGACGCGGATAAAACGCGCCAAGATCGATTCCGTTCGGAATAACTACAACTCTGTTTTCTTTTACATGAGCTAACTCAATTAATTCCTGTTTTACAAATTCGCTTACCGCGATAATAATATCCAGGTTGCGAAGCGAGTTGGGAAGTATCATTCTTAAATACGCGCCGAGATGTTTTCTTGTTTTACGGTTTCCCCAATACGCCGCCATATCGTGAACAACGCCGATAACAGGACACGGAGATTTATTCGGAAGATGTTTGTGAGCGGCAGGAAAAAAACAAGCGTCAAACTTTCTCAACGCCGCGTATTTAGGATATTTATAAACATGCCACAACGCGTTAGCTGTTCTGCCCTGAATTGAGCATTGCGGAACAAATTCAAAATTCGGCGCTACGTCACTATATATATATCTGTCGTATTCCCAGCCAAAAAGTTCAAAAAGAGCCTGCGAAGGCGGAATACGTTTTAAAAAATGGGTTAAATACATTCCCACTCCGGACTTCCCTCCGTTACAGGCAAAGGTATCCATCCCTATTTTCATAACTACTCCTGAAGTCCATAGTATCATAAATCAAGAACAGAGGGAAGGGAAACTGCTATTCATTTTTTTTTACACAAAATATGGGGGAAGGTTATTGACATATACGCTACATATATAGTACTATGAGAATCGAAGTAATACGCTATATATTGTACACTATATATAGCGTAGATATGGAAGGTAACACTAAATGCGATGCCCTCATTGCGGTAATATCGAGGATAAGGTTGTTGAATCCCGAACTCTGGCAAACGGCGATGCTGTCCGCAGGCGCAGAGAGTGCATCAAATGTAATTACCGGTTTACTAGTTATGAAAAGATCGACGAGCATCAGTTCATGGTCATTAAAAAAGACAGCAGACGCGAGCCTTTCGATCGCACAAAAATCGAGCGCGGCGTTGAGCGGGCTCTCGAAAAAAGACCGTTTTCTCATTTGCAAATAGAAAATTTGATCAACGAAATTGAGGATGAAACGGCGATCATCGGAAAAGATACCCGCGAAATTTCTTCGTCGGTTATCGGAGAACTGGTTCTTAAAAGACTTGCCGGTATGGATAAGGTGGCTCATATTCGTTTTGCGTCCGTTTATAAACATTTTGACGATCCGGACGAATTCGCTGCGATTATTGAAGAATTGAAAAAGAAGGAGATTGATAATACCAAAACTTAAGTTTCACTTTTGTTTTGGATTGAAATATGATCTTGAGGTTTTCCTGTCAGTCCGGGTGGGGGTTCCGTAAGGAAAGGCTGACAGTTCCCTTGACAAGAGGGGGGTAAGGGTTGACCGTGCAGAGCGTTTCTGCACGGTCTTTTTTTTGCCAGTAAAGAGAAGAAGAGAATTTTCCCATGAATTTAAAGAACCATCACAAACTTGAAGATAAGAATTTTTAACCACGAACCACACAGACAGACACGAACCCTAGTAGTATGTAACAACTAAAACTTAACGAGGGAACGAAAGAAGATTTCTCGCAGAGGAAGAAAGAGATTTTAACCACGAACTACACGAACGGACACGAACCCTAGCTTCGATATCTATAATTTAAAGATAAAGTAATATTTGACAGTTATCATAGAATAATAATGATTAAGAAAAAAATTCAAACATAAAGTTCGTGATGGTTTGTGTGGTCAGTGGTAAGAATCTTCTTCTCTTCCTCTGCGTCCCCCGCGAGCTCCGCGTCTCTGCGAGAAATGATTCTCAGTTTTCCGTTCGTGA
>Ga0209755_10002319_pt1 | contig 26500 bp, 24 predicted proteins | sample TergutCo191P1_FD_187301 | JGI IMG/M metagenome (GOLD analysis project Ga0209755, IMG submission 187301) | Cornitermes sp. P1 segment gut microbial communities from Petit-Saut dam, French Guiana - Co191P1 (SPAdes) (version 2) | ecosystem: Host-associated > Arthropoda: Insects > Digestive system...
CCTACTTTGATCAGTATAGGATATGTTGCCTTTGCTGAAATAACAACTCTAATAAGTGTCACTTTAAATGAAGGTTTAGAAACAATAGGTAGTGATGCTTTCCGACGAACAAGTATCACTGAAATAACAATACCATCAACAGTAACAAGTATTGGAGATAATGCTTTACCACCATCAACTACAATAATCCGCAACTAATCAAACAAAGTAATAACTAAATAAAATATACCCTCTTATAGACATACAAACTGTCTTAGAGGGTATATTTCTTTTATAATTATAAACTACCTATATCTTACTAATTAACTTAATAAAATCAAAGGTGCGTAAATGGTCAAATGTTTCACTACTTTGTGTAAAGCGATCTTCGGTTACTAAGATCTTTTTATGCTTAGTTTCAAAAAGACTAAATGGCTTTATTTCGCGATTAAATGTATCTGGATGCTCGACAGTTTTTGCTACTTGTATATAAAGGGTGGTTTCATTTTTTTTAGCAATAAAATCAATTTCTAAGTCTTTACCAATCTTACCAGTAGTAACTTTGAAACCTTGCTTTAACAGTTCTAAATAAATAAAGTTTTCATAAATTGAACCAGCATTAGTATTTGCTTGGGGTAATAAATAATTTCTTAATCCAAAATCAACAATATAAAACTTAGCATTAGTTTTTAGTAATTCTTTACCCCTAATATCATATCTTTGGCAAGGATATAAAACATAAGCATCAATCATTGCTTTAATGTAGGCATCAATCGTATTTTGCCCTACTTTAATGCCAGATGATTGTAAAGTATCATAAATAGATTTAATTGATGTTTGTTTGCCAATATTTTCAAATAAGAACTTGGCGACTCTTTCAAATAATGCTTCATTAGGGAACTTATTTCTTAGCATTATGTCTCTATGAAAAATAGAAGAATATAAGTGTTGCATAATTAAACGTTTATTATCAGGATCTTTTGCTAAAACATATCCTGGAAAAGAACCTTTAATAAACTCATCATAAGTATCCTGTGTTGGGTAATCTTCATTAATAAAAACAGAGTATTCATTAATTGAAAGTGGGTACATATCAATAGCGACATATCGACCACCTAGATAAGTAAGGTGCTCACCAATCCAAATACGTGAATTAGAACCTGTCACATAAATATCAATATTACAAGTTTCATTTAATGAGTTAATGTATTTGGCCCATTCCTCCATTTCTTGGATCTCATCAACAAACAAATAATATTTTTGCTCATTAACGATTAAACTTTTAACGTAAGTATGAAACTTAGCACCATCTTTTAAGTGCTCATTATCAAAGTCTTGAAAATTAATAGTAATTATCTGAGTCTGATTGACACCAACACTAATTAAATGTTGTTGCATCATTTTCAAAAGCGTTGATTTACCACAACGTCTAACGCCAACAATGATCTTAACATGTTCAATATCTTTTGCTTTGATTAGAAGATCTAAATACTTTGGTCTATTTATCATTTATATCACCTCAAAGATATTATAACACAAAACTCACCCAACTCAGTGAGAAAATACAATTTTAACAAAAACTCACTGAGTTGGGTGAAAAAAGCAAATAAAGTTAAACTTTTCTTAGTTATACATAATCATTAATAATTTATTGACTTAAAACGAAATGTAGTCAAAAATATTATTTTTAAGGTATAATATTAAGTATAAATACATTACACCATTTAGGAGGAAATTATGAAAATTACTATCAACCAACAAACAATTAAAGTTGAGAAAAAACTAACCCTTTTAGAGTTAGCCCATCAACAAAAATTAAGTGATGTTTATTTAGCGAAAGTTAATGGTCGCTTACGCGAATTAACTTATAAATTAGAAGGTGATGCTACTATTGAATATTTATCACTTAATAACGCCGATGCTGCAAGAGTATATGAGGCCACTTTACGTTTTGTTTTTGCAATGGCATTATATAAGTTAGATCCAAGTTTGAAAATGAAGTTTAATTATTCAGTTTCAAGAGCCATCTTAGCCACCATTGACTCAAAACAAACAATCACTAAACAATTTTTATCAAACCTTTTATTTGAAGTCGATAAAATTATTGAAGCTAATTACCCAATTTCACGTAAACAAGTATCACGTAAGGAAGCCACTAAACTTTATACAGATCAAGGTTTAACGGATAAATTAGAAATCTTAAAATATCGTGAAGAAGATCATGTTAATATTTATGAAGCTAATGGTTATCATAATTATATGTTTTCATATATGCTACCATCAACAGGTATGCTAAAAGCGTATAAAGCCTTCCCTTATTCACCAGGATTTATTTTACAGTATCCAAGAGCAGAGTTTAACGGTAATATTCCTGAGTTTGTGGATGCTCCAACTTTTGGTAAAGCCTTAAAAGAAGTGGCTAAATGGGGTAAAATCATTGGTGGTAATACAATCGCATCCATTAATAACTATGCTTATAATCGTGATTCAATGGTTGATTTTGTTAATCTTTGTGAAACAAAGCACAACGGCCAATTAGCTAAATTAGGCGAAATGATTTCTGCTGACATTGATGATATTAAATTGATTGCTGTGGCAGGTCCTTCTTCAAGTGGTAAAACCACATTTACTAACCGTTTAAGAATTGAGTTAATGTCAAGAGGCATTAAACCCCAAATGATTTCAATGGATGATTACTATTTTGCCAAAGAAAATGCTCCGAAAGATGATGAAGGAAAACCTGATTTAGAGCACGTAGCCGCCTTAGATATTGACCAGTTTAATGCTGATATGGCCGCTCTTGTGCAAGGTGAGAAAGTAACATTACCGAAGTTTAATTTCAAAACTGGTAAAAGAGAAATCGGACATACTTTACAATTAAGCGAAAACACCCCAATTTTAATTGAAGGGATTCATGCTTTGAATGAACAATTAACATCACTAATTCCTAACCATCAAAAGTTTAAGATTTATATTGCTCCACAAACGCAATTACATATTGATGATCATAACCCAATTTCAATTACTGATTTAAGATTATTAAGAAGATCAGTTAGAGATGTGCGTTATCGTAATTCACCAGTAACCCAAACTATGGATATGTGGTCATCAGTTAGACGCGGGGAGTTTCGTTGGATCTATCCTAACCAAGAAGGGGTTAATTTTGTCTTTAACTCAGAATTAACTTATGAGTTTGCGATCTTAAAGAAATATGCTATGCCACATTTAACCGCAATCCCTAACGATGATCCACACTATATTACCGCTAACCGTTTAATTAAGTTCTTAAAGTATTTCAAAGAGATTGATGAAGATTTAATTCCAGCAAATTCATTATTATTAGAATTTATTGGTGGGTCACCATTTCACGACTAATGAAAGCACTAAATAGTATTGATCAACAATTAAATAGTTCATTAGTATTATTGTTACTAAACATTTATGAACATAAAGGAAAAGAGTTCTATTATAATGAACTTTTTTCTCGTGATATTAAGGCATTTAGCCAAGTAGTAAGCGAAGAAAATCTTTACTTTTTAGCAAAACTTACAAACTTAAATATTAGTGATGCTCGCTTGCGTCAATTAGCCAAAAAAGATTATGTACCTAAAAATCAAGATGAAACTTTATTTAATAACTTAAAAGAAGTCTTAAATGCCCTACATAAAAGACCACAACATTTTGAATTAATTGTTAATCAAATTGAAGTTATTTTCAAGGTTGTCGCTAATAATCTTAAAAAGGTTAATTTTATTGAAAAAGAATTAAGCCAAAAAGAAGGCTTATTTGATAAAAAGATTAAAATTAAAATGTATGATGAGTTAGACCAAACCTTCCAACTTTATAATCGACAATTAAAAATTAAAAAGTATGAATTAATTTCAGTCATTAACGCTTTATTTATTGACCTTTATAATAATCAATATATTGATCATTATAATGATATTGTTTCAATCATTGTTTATTATGCATTGCTACTTTATAACTTTAAGGTCTTTAAGTATGTGTCATTTTTCAAACATCTATATTTCCAAAAAGAAGCATATTTAGTGGGAATGAATCAATCAACGGCCACTTATCAAACTGAGTTTGTGCAAATGCCCATTTTTAATAGCGTTATTTATGAAACATTTAAGTTAAGTTTTAATGAGGCTGAACAAAAACTTAACGATTATAGTCGTGATGTTAAACAAGCCAAAAGTGACAGTATTGAAGGCACTATTATGCGCGGAAATGAAGTATTTAGTAAAGCCGATCTTAAAAAAGCCCACCCTAACGTTAGTGAAACCACCATTGATCGAGTTTTAAGCGCGTTAAGTGAGCAAAATATAATTCGCTCAACTGGCAAAGGTCGCAGTGCTAAATGGGTGAGACTAAAAGAAAAGAATTATGAATTTGATCTTAAAGATATTAATATCTTTGATTATGAATAGAGGATTTTATGCTACAAACAAATAATATTACATTACAAATTGGTAAAGATGCCTTATTTGAAGACGTCACCATTAAGTTTTTAGAAGGAAACTGTTACGGACTTATTGGGGCTAATGGGGCTGGTAAATCAACTTTCTTAAAAATATTATCAGGACAGTTAGAACCTAGTAAAGGTTATGTTTCATTTCCTAATGGTAAAAGATTATCTTTTTTACAACAAGATCACTTTAAGTATGATACTTATGGTGTGATTGAAACAGTGATTATGGGTAACGCTAAACTATATAAAGTGCAAAAAGAGATGAACGATATTTATGCTAAACCTGATTTTAGTGATGAAGATGGTATTAAGGCCGGTGAATTAAGTGCTTTATTTGATGATATGGGTGGCTGGAACGCTGAAAGTGATGCCTCAATTTTATTATCTGGTTTAGGGGTAGATATTGATAAACATAATATGTTAATGTCAGAATTACCGTCAAATGATAAAGTTAAAGTATTGCTTGCCCAAGCCCTTTTTGGTAATCCGGATATCTTATTATTAGATGAGCCCACTAACCACTTAGATCCAAAAGCTGTTAGATGGTTAGAAGAGTTTTTAATTGATTTTGAAAATACAATCATTGTGGTTTCACATGATCGTTATTTCTTAAATAAAGTATGTACGCATATTGCTGATATTGATTATAATCAAATCACTTTATATGCAGGCAATTATGATTTCTGGTATGAATCATCACAGTTAATGCTTAAACAGCAAAAAGAAGCTAATAAAAAATCAGAAGAAAAAATTAAAGAACTTCAAGAGTTTATTGCTAGATTCTCTGCTAATGCCTCTAAGTCTAAACAAGCCACTTCACGTAAAAAAGCATTAGAAAAAATTGAAATTAATGAAATAAAACCTTCAACTAGAAGGTATCCTTATATTAACTTTAAGGTTGATAAACCATTAGGTGATGATGTCTTAAAAGTAGAAAATCTTTGTAAAACTATTGAGGGCCAACCGATATTAAATAATGTTTCCTTTACAGTAGCCAATACTGATAAGATCGCCTTTATTGGTGATAATGAAAAGGCTAAAACAGTTCTTTTTGATATTTTAGCTGGCAAAATAGAACCTGATAGTGGTGAATACAAATGGGGAGCAACCGTAAGACTGGCTACTTTTGAAAAAGATCATAATCATGAGTTTGTTAAACCTGTACCAATGGTTGATTGGCTCACTCAATATAGTGAGAATAAGGAAACTACTTATGTTAGAGGCTTTTTAGGCAGAATGTTATTTTCTGGTGATGATTCATTAAAAAAAATTAATGTATTATCAGGTGGTGAAAAGGTAAGGGTTTTATTATCAAGAATGATGGTGACAACCACCAACACCTTAATTTTAGATGAACCGACTAACCACTTAGATATGGAATCAATTACTGCCCTTAATAAAGGCTTACAAGAATACAGTGGAGTGGTATTGTTTGCCTCAACTGATCATCAGTTAGTATCAACTACCGCTAATCGTTTAATTGAAGTTTTAGATAATGGCCAAATGCGATTACTTAATGAAACTTATGAACAATATTTAGAAGAAAGGTAATAAAAAGATGTTTGAACAAAAAAGAAGAATATATTCACTCACTTTTAAGAGTATTGCTGCTTTAATTGTTTTAGCAGGTATTATTCATAATATGATTGATCCTTGGGGATCATCAGAAGGATTATACGGAATTGCCGTATTTATGTATTATACATTACTTTCTAATGCGTTAGTATTAGGTGTATTTGTTGCCTTAATTGTTCGTGATATTAATATATTAATTAAATTAAAGAAAAACATTGAAGTACAAATACCGAAAAGATGTTTATTATATGTAATCCAAGCCGGGACAGTAGTTTCAATTATGTTGACATTTCTTGTCTTTTGGGGATTACTTGCTCCACCAGTTTTTATGGGTGATGATGTAATAAGTTTATTATATTTTAATAATTTAAGTACACACCTTTTAGCTGCTATTTTTATGACAGTAGATTACTTTGTCTTTACACCAAGAGGACACCTTAAATTTAACGATATTTGGTGGTTTACGATCTTTCCAATCTTTTATTTAGTGTTTGCCACAATTGGTGGTTTTGCTGGTGTGGTATATCGTATTCATGCTGATGGTTATGCTGTTAGATTTCCGTATGGCTTTATGGACTATGATCGGACAGGGTGGTTAGTGATTCCTTGGTTTATTGGGATTGCGGTAGTATTTATTGGGATGAGTTTATTAATTTATTGGTTAGATAAACGATTAAATAAGATTGAAGAAATTAACAAGCAAAGTATCTCTTAACGGGGATACTTTTTATTAAAAAAGAACCCGAAGGTTTTTACTTACTTTTCAACTTATCAATAATTACTTTTTCAATTTCTTTTGGCACATAATCACTAATATCAGCATTATGGAAAACTAACTCTTTAATAGCAGATGATGATACAATTTGATTTCTTGAAGAGGGAAATAAAACTAATGTTTCAATATTTTTATTAATATTGCGGTTAAATTGATATAAAGCATATTCATTCTCATAATCAGCAATATTTCTTAATCCCCTAATAATAACTTGGGCCCCAATTGATTTAGCATATCTAACCACTAAATCTTGAGTATAAGTAATTTTAATATTTTTATGATTCTTTAAGACACAAGCCAACATCTCAATTCTTTCTTCAACAGAAAAAGTGGCTTGTTTTTTAATGTTATCCGCCACTACCACATAAAGAGTATCGAATAGTTTAGCCGCTCGGTGAATAATATCTAAGTGTCCTAAGGTAATTGGATCAAACGATCCTGGATATACAGCAATTTTGTTCATAATTTACGCTCCTAATTAAATTATAACTAAAAAATTAAAAAAAGTATTGACAAATATAATTTTTAGTATATAATCTTTTCGTAACAATAAAAAAATAGAGGTAGCGGTGCATCAGAGTATAATACGGAGACGGTAGTCAAAGAGGTATTAGAAAGGTAATCATCGCCGAATAATTAACAAAGACATTTGTTGATTATGGGGTTATAGGAAATACTTATAACACTCCTACGCAAGTAGAGGCGCTTACAAGCATGAATTATGAGCGTCCTTGGATGCTTTTTTTGTTAAATAAAAAAGAAAAGAGGAAACGAAAAATGAAAAAATTATTAACACTACTTACTTTATTAGTAGTAAGCTTATCACTAATTGCTTGTGATAACGACGAAAATGTATTGGTAGTTGGCATGGAAGCGGCTTACGCTCCATTTAACTGGGCCACAAATACCGCCAATGAGTTCACACATCCTTTACACGGAACATCGCTTCACGTTGATGGGTATGATGTGCAACTTGCTAGAAAGATGGCAGAAGCCTTAGGGATGGAATTAAGAATTCGCTCATTTAGTTGGACAGGTTTAATTCCTGCCTTAGAAACTGGGCAAATTGATGCTATCATTGCGGGAATGACTGCCACTGATACCAGAAGAGAAGTTATTGATTTTACTAATACTTACTGGACATCGGATATTGTTGGTTTAATCAGAACTGATTCAATTTTTGCTAACGCAACCACGGTGGCTGAGTTAGATGGTGCTCGTGCAGTAGCCCAAATTAACACTATCTATGATACAATGTATAACCAAATTCCTAATGGTGTTAGAGTGTCACCCTTAGATGACTATGCTCAATTATCAGCCGCAATTTTAGCAGGAACAGCAGACATTGTTATTGGTGAATACCCAGTAATTGCCTTAGCCGCAGCGGCTAATGATAATTTAACTTATATTACCTTTACACAAGGTTATGGTTTTGTTATTGAAAGACGTAATGAAGCAGGTGAAGTAATTTCAACTGCTACGCGTGCTGATGTTGCTATCGGGGTACGTCAAAGTGAGCCAAATACTCGTGATCGTAGAATTAGAGATACAATGAATGAAGTTTTAGCAACCCTAAGCGAAACAGATCGTTATGCCATTATGAATGCCGCAATTTTACGTCATACTCCATCGGGGCTAACACCTTCACCATTGATTACTAACTTTGAAAATATTGATCTAAACAGAAATTACTTAGTATAGAAAGTAGGTGCCATTTATGTGGCCAATTATTCAAAATTATTATGATTTATTTTTAAGGGGTTTAAGTATTACACTTTTATTAGCGATTGTCGGAACTTTGGGGGGGTTCTTACTATCGTTATTATTTGTTGCTGGCCGTACGCAAGTAGTAGATCATAAACGTGATAAATTAGGGACTAAGATTACTAAAAGAACACTATCTAGTACAGTGTTAGGCTATGTCACTTTATTTAGAGGAACTCCAATGTTACTGCAAGCCATGATTTTCTTTTTTGGGATTAATATGATTCCTGGGATCAGAATTGATGCTTTGCCGATTGCGATCGTGGTAGTGACCCTTAATACTACTGCTTATATTACTGAGATTTTAAGAGGGGCAGTTAATGGTATTGATAAGGGTCAAATGGAAGCAGCCCGTTCGTTAGGTTTTTCACGCTTTAAGGCATTAATGTTATTTGTCTATCCACAAGCCATTAAAAATGCATTGCCAGCCATTGTCTCTGAGTTTATTGTTAATCTTAAAGATACAGCCGTTTTATCAGTAATTGGAGTAATGGATTTATTTAGGCAGTCGCAATTTGTTTACGGGCTAACTTTTAGACTAGAAACTTTTGTAATCGCAGGTATTTTATACTTACTCATGACAACAATCGCAACGGTTGCTGCCCTTTATTTAGAAAAACATTTACACAAAGAGGTGAAGTTAAATGCCTAAAATATTAGAAGTAGTTAATTTGAGTAAATCATTTGGGGAACAACAAGTCTTAAAAGATGTTTCATTAACAGTTAATGAAGGAGAAGTAATTACGATAATTGGTTCATCAGGTTCTGGTAAAACCACCTTTTTAAGGTGCTTAAACTTACTTAATGAGCCTAATAGTGGTCATATTTATTTTGACAACAATGATTTAGTAGAACCAAATATTAATCTTGATTATTTAAGAATGAAAATTGGGATGGTTTTTCAAAGTTTTAATTTGTTTAATAATAAGAGTGTTTTACAAAACTTAACCATTGGCCCGCTTAAATTACTTAACCCAAAAAAGAAAGTACTGTATGTTAATAAAAACTTAAAACTATCAATTAAAAAACTTAAAAGCAAAGATCTTAAAGAATATCAACAACAAGTATTGAGTGTTAAAAAAAGAGTTAATGATAGTCTAAGTGAACAAACCTTGCTTTACCAAACTGCCTTAGAACAAATTCAAGCTCAACTAAGTACAGATCTTAAATACCTTGACAACAATGACATCCAAAAACAAGAAATCAAATTTAACTTCAAGGAAGATAAAAAGATTTTAGATGCCGCATTTGCTGCCACAAAAGCCGCCATTAATAATGAACTACAAAGTCAGATAAAGGCCGTTAAGCAAAATTATCAACAAAGATTAAAAGAACAAGCAGTTGAAATTGATAACATTGAAAAAGAGGCTCAAAAGGCCATTTCTGAAATTAATATGGATGAAAAAGTTTTTGAAGAAAGTGTAATTAAAACGGCTTATAACTATTTAGAAAAAGTAGGGATGTTAAGTTTTATTAATGCTAAACCATCTACTTTATCAGGTGGTCAGAAACAAAGGGTCGCTATCGCAAGAGCCTTATGTATGAACCCTGAAATTATGTTATTTGATGAACCGACATCCGCTCTTGATCCTGAGATGGTGGGAGAAGTATTAAAGGTTATGAAAGATTTAGTTAATGAAAATATGACAATGATCATTGTAACTCACGAGATGGCATTTGCCAAGGAAGTATCTGATAGGATCGTTTTTATGGACAATGGTGTTGTGGAAGAAACAGGAAGTCCTGTTGATATATTTAATAACCCAAAATCAGAAAGAACTAAGGAGTTTTTGAAAAGATTTACGAATCATTAAAAATTATGATATAATGAACCATAAGCAATCAATCATTTAACAATAGCGAATAGATCTAAAGGTTTCTGGATAATATAGCTAAGTGATGATAAACTAATTTAGGTCAGCGACTATTGTTGCTGACTTGTTTTGTTTATATAATATAATTTTATGAAAGAGGGAAACAATGAAAAAAGTAATACTATTTATTTTAGGGGCATTTATTATGACACTTTCAGCCTGCATCAGTAACAATTCAGCAGTGATAATAAATGAAATTGATTATGAGATACTGCAAATGAGCAAGACAGTGTCATTGGAGATGTTAGATTCATTTAATGAAGAACAAGGAACTATTGGAACGGTTGTGGCAAATAAAGAACAATTAGAAAGTTTAATAATAGAAATCCCAACTATTTCATCTAGTGTTTCAAATGTATTAATGGATGAAAATAACGCATTACTAGTTTTCCAGTGGTTTCCACTATCATTTAGAAACACTGTGAATATTCATCATCTTTATTTGAGTTCAAGTGGGCAAATAGCTGTTTCTTTTGAAGAAAGTGATGACTTGGGTGATGCAATTACTATTGGTCCCATAGTATTGTATTTGTTTGTTGTTAGAGTTTCTATAATCCAAATTGAGGAAAATATAACAATAATTGATAATGAAGGAACAACTCATATAATAAGCAATAACTTAATTTTAGGAAAAAGGCAAAATAGTTAAATACTTCAAAAAGATTGCTAATTATACACTACAATATCATCAATTATAAGTCTATGTCGTTAATATAGTTTTTATTAAAAAAACATTAAATATTAATGCTTTTTATGTTATCATATACATATACCCCCTATGGGTATAAGGAGAACATATGAAACACGAAAAAGAAGTAAGAAAATTAAAGATTGCTAAGGGACAATTAGAAGGTATTATCAAAATGATGGAAAATGATGAGTATTGTATTGACATTGCTGATCAGTTATTATCATCGATTGCTTTACTAAAAAATGCACAAGCAGGGATTTTAATTAATCACTTATCAAGTTGTTTAACAAACAATATTAATGAAAAGAAAATAGAGGAAGTATCAACGATACTTAAAAAGGTGATTTAATGCGTTTAGTTGTTAAGGTTGCCAATATTAATTGTACAATGTGTGCCGCAGCAATTCATAATCATTTTAACAATCAAGAAGGTATTAAAGCCCAAGTTTTAGTCACTGATAAAAAAGTGATTTTTGAATATGATAAACGTTATACAGAAAACCAAATATACCAAGAACTTAAAAGTATAGGTTTTGACCCCATTATTACTAATGCTGATGAAAAGAAAGAAAAACTTAAAGATCGTATAGATTTTTGGGTGGCCACTATTTTCACATTACCCCTTTTATGGACTATGTTTGAACATTTAGGCATTCCACTATTTGTCCCTGATATTTTAATGGATGGTTGGGTTCAATTAGCCTTGACAATTCCCGTTCAATTTTTTGTAGGCCGTCGTTTTTTTAAAGCGGCCTATAAGCAAATTAAATCCAAATCCTTAGGAATGGATGTTTTGATTGTGATTGGGACAATGGCCGCTTTTATTTATTCTTTATACGTAACAATCAGTGATCATTTCCAACCGATGAATCTTCATCATTTACCACTTTATTTTGAAGTTTCAGCCGTTATTATTTATATGGTCTTAATTGGTAACATCTTTGAAACAAAGGTCAAAAAGCGTGCTTCTGATGAATTAGCCTCTTTAATGAATTTAGGAGTGAAAGAAGCTAGACTCTTAACTGACAATGGTGAGACTATGATACCAATTGATCAATTAAAGTTAGGTGATAAAGTAGTAGTGCTGGCTAATGAAAAAGTGCCAATTGATGGCTTGATTATTGAAGGTTCAACTTACATTGATAATTCAGTTTTAACTGGTGAATCAATTCCTCTTTATAAAACAAATGGTGATCCACTTTTTGGCACTTCCATGAACTTATCCGATAAAATCATTATTAGCGTTAGTGCAGTTGGTTCAGATACTGTCTTGGCCCAAATTATTAAAACTGTTGAAGATGCGGCTACCTTTAAGCCGAAGGCCCAAAGAATTGCTGATAAGATATCAGCTTACTTTGTGCCGATTGTGATTGTGTTAGGCATTATTACCTTTATTTTACAAACCATAATTACGCAAGACTTGGAGTTTGCGTTTCGTTGTGCAGTGGCAGTTGTGGCCATCTCTTGTCCCTGTGCCTTAGGATTAGCTACACCTACATCAGTTTCGGTAGCTGGTGGGATTGCATTTAAGTCAGGCTTTTTATATAAGGGTGGAGAATTTTTTGAAACAGCCTATAAAGTTAAAGGGGTTGCTTTTGACAAGACAGGAACATTAACTATCGGCAAGCCGCAAGTGATTGATTTTAGTGGGGATATGGATACACTTATTTATACAAGATCACTAGAATTACATTCTAATCATCCCCTGGCATTAGCCATTAAAGAATATCAAATAACCGAAGAATTAGCCGTTAGTAATTATGAAGTAATTGCAGGTCTTGGGGTTAAAGGGATTATTGAAGGTAAAGAAGTGATTGTAGGGTCATCAAAAATTATTGCTGACTTTAATGAAACAAATACTTACTATGAATTATTTAATAAATATTCAAAAGAAGGTAAAACAGTAATCTTTACGTTAATTGATCAAAAGGTAGTTAATATGATTTCTATTATTGATCCACTTAAAGAAGATGCTAAAACTTTAATTGATAATCTAAAAGCTCGTAAAATTGTGCCTTATATGATTACAGGGGATCAAAAAGATACGGCTAAGTATATTGCTAATCAAGTAGGAATTGATCATGTTTATGCCGAAGTATTACCTCATGAAAAAGCACAAGTCATTCAAAAAATTCGTGAACAACAATCGGTAGTGGCTTTTGTGGGAGATGGCATTAATGATGCCCCAGCATTAACAGTGGCTGATATTGGTTTTGTAGTTTCAACTGGCAGTGATATTGCCTTAGATAATGCTGATATCGCTTTAATGAAAAATGACCTTGATTTAGTGATTGTAGCGATGAATCTTTCAAAGGCCACTAATATTAATATTTATCTTAATTTCTTTTGGGCCTTTATTTATAATATTGTAATGATTCCAGTGGCAGCCTTAGGATTTATAACCCCACAGTTAGCAGGAATTGGGATGGCATTTTCATCTATTATGGTGGTGTTAAATGCACTAAGTTTAAGACTATATAAAATTAATCAAAAAAAGGAAGTGAAGAAATGAAACTAATTATAACTAATATGAATTGTAGTCATTGTTCAAATTTAATTAAAAATACTTTAGAAAAAAAAGGTATTAAGCACAATATTGATTTAGATCAAAGAATAGTAGAAATTATTAATGAAAGTGATCAAGCAAAGACTAAGGAATTAATAACAGCATTAGGGTATAAAGTTGCTGTATGAGAATAATTGCTGGTCAATATAAAAATCATAAAATAGAATTAGTGCCCTCAGAATTAACGCGTGAAACTAGTGATAAAGTTAGAGGGGCAGTTTTTAATTCGTTAGGTCAAAAAGTAATTGACTCGGTTGTGTTAGATTGTTTTGCAGGTAGTGGCGGTTATGGTTTAGAAGCGTTGTCACGTGGTGCTAAAAATATTACGTTTATCGACAATCAAGTAAAAGCGGTTAAAACGATTGAGATTAATATTAATAAACTCAAAGGGGAGAATCAATGCCTAATAATTTATAGTGATTGGCAAATGGCAATCAAACGTTTAGCCAAACAAAGACAAACATTTAATTTAGTGCTAGCTGATCCACCGTATGACTTTAAGCATTATGAATTACTTATTAATCAATTGTCTGATTTGATGTCAGATAATACAACCCTAGTTTTAGAAGTAGAGAAGAAAACCGTAATTGATCTAACCCAGGTTAAATTAAAAATCTATAAAGAAGCAATCTACGGTATTAAAAAGATTTTGTATTTTGAAAAATAGAAAAAAACGTAAGTTTAGTAAAAGTAAGGTAAGTTTTGTTTTACTAAACTTAGGTAAATGCCATTAAAAAACAAAAAAATTATTTATTTAATTCAAAAACTAAAAAACATAGTAAAATATATATACTGTTGATGAAAGGAAATGATTAGAATGGAAGTACAGTGGTGGTGGTTATTAATCGTTGGGATTCTTGCGTTGATCGTAGGAGCAGTCATTGGCTTTTTCTTAGCCAAAAAATTCTTCAAACGATACTTAGAAAAAAATCCGCCAATTAATGAAAGAGCTATTAGAGAGATGTTTAGACAGATGGGGAGAACACCATCAGAAAAACAAGTCAGACAAGTGATGGCTTCAATGAATCAATCAAACAAATAAATTAAACCTGCCGTTGGTAGGTTTTTTATTTGCTTAAAAATAGGACAATCTTTAAGTTTAGTAAAACTAATTTTTGTATAATATTTATAAACGCATTCTCAGAAGATATTTTAGTCAATATTAAAGGGGTAGTAAATAATTACAGCCCAGAATGCGTGGTAGAAGAAGGAGTTAAATGCAGTGGTTAGAGATCATCAGGTAAGAGGGGTTGAATTTATAGGTGATACTTAATGAGCTTGTTTTAAGGGGTTAAAACGGACAACTGTATGACTTTTATTATATTTCAACGCCAAAATGAATGGGTATAAATGCTAAATACCGTCATACGCCACAAAAGAACGTATTCGTGGGCGGCAAAGCAGATATTTAGCCCATATTAATGGCGTCATAATTTATTTTGGGGATGCTATTTAGCATTAAGTGCTTAATTCTAAAATACTTAATTTGTTCCCATAATATATATTATGACAACCAATAGATAATCAAGAACTGGTGCGGACAATCCCATATATGTTAGTTTGTGGATAACTAAAATATTAAAAACTTGGCACTTCACAAACTATCAAGCATGTCAATTAATGGTTTTAACCACCTTGAAAACAATTAAAAATATCGATTAAAATAAATGGCCATTATAACTTGATTATAATGACCATATTATAGACTTGATGTTTGGTTTGCTTACTATTGGTAGATTGCTTTTAATCTAATTTAATGAACGACTGATCACTAATTAATGATTATCAGCCCTAGTTTCAGCCATTTATTTTATTAAAAGTTAAGTTTAGTTTTTATATACTAAATTTATTTTTAATAAACATAAAGTTTTAACCAATTATTAAAAATTGACTAAAATGATGGTTGATTCTGAGCACATTTTTTTTAGTTTGGTGACCAGTTGTCAATAAAAACTTCTGAAAATCAACCTCAATTTTAGCACTAAATTGTCATATTATTATCATCGATTAACGTTAGGTTATACCTCACTGTTAAAACTTGCTATTGAGATTTTGTTAATTTAATTTTATGCCTTAATAATCAGGGTGGTAATTATTGCTATTTATTTGCCTCTTATTTAACCAGGATTTTTGAATGCCAATATCATTAACTTACTAATTAAAAAATGGCTATCAGCAAAATTATTAACTTCATTACTACAAACGGGCCAAAATTAGTTTTTAATCTAAGTTTAGTATATTTATACAATGATTAATTTTGTTAAACTTACAATTTTGATTAGTTTATAAGGTCGTTATTTTATCATTATTAAAATAATCGTTAAAAAACACTGATTGATTCTGAGCGTCTATTTTAATTACTTTAAGATAATCCTATATAAAAGTCTTTGAAAACACGCCTGCAATTTTTTAATAATTTTAACTATTGCCAGACTTACTATTAGCTATTAGATTGTCGGTTCTTACTTTAATAAGATCTTGATAAATACTTGCTAACACATATCTAATGCTAAATTGTAAGTTTAACAATTATAAACATTGTTTAATTTTAATAAGGATAATAAAAACGGACTTAGGTCCGTTTTTATCTAATAATTAATATTTTTTATTTTAATAACTCTAAAAATGATTTACCATATTGGGTCATTTTTGTTTCAAAATTATGAGTAATAGTGGCCGCTATATCAGCAAATGTTTTTCTAACATCAAGGGCTTTTGGCTCTTTAAACTGCTTACTATATACCAACAATGGCACATATTCTCTTGTGTGATCAGTTCCCTTAAAGGTTGGGTCATTACCGTGATCAGCTGTTAAAATTAATAAATCATCTTCTTTAAGTTTATCCATTAAAATTGGCAATTGATCATCAAATTGCATTAAAGCTTTACCATAACCAATAGGGTCACGACGGTGACCATAAAGGGCATCAAAATCAACCAAATTAAGGAAACATAAACCAGTAAAATCACTATCAGCAATTTGTGTAATTTGTGCCATCCCATCATCATTGGAAACAGTCTTTGAATATCTAGTAATCCCGTAGCCATCAAAGATATCATTAATCTTACCTAACGCAATCACTTCATAACCAGCATCTGATAAATAGTTAAGGGCCGTTTTACTTTCTGGTTTTAAGGCATAATCGTGGCGATTACTAGTGCGCTTAAAGTCATTAGCATTAGTACCAATAAATGGTCTAGCAATAATACGACCAACTTGCCACTGCGGATTCATACAAAGTTTACGGGCTATTTCACAAATACGATACTGTTCTTTAATGTCAATTATGTCTTCATGCATCGCGATTTGTAAGACAGAATCAGCGGATGTATAAACAATAATATTACCCGTTTTCATGTGCTCTTCCCCAAACTCTTTAATAATTTCTGTTCCTGATGCTGAGACATTACCAATTACTTTACGGCCTGTTTCTTTTTCTAAGGCAGCAATTAAATCTGGTGGAAAACCAGTTTCAGTAAAAGTCTTAAAAGGTTTGGTAATATATAACCCCATCATTTCCCAATGACCAGTCATAGTATCTTTACCTAATGATGCTTCTTCACATTTAGTGTAATAAGCAAGTGGTTTAGCCACGGGCCCAACCCCTTTAATTTTGGCAATATTGCCATACCCTAACTGTGCCATATGCGGTAGTTTTAATTCCATACTATCAGCAATACTACCGATTGTATTAGCTCCTTCATCCCCATAATCTTTGGCATCAGGTGCTTGTCCAATCCCAACTGAATCTAGGACAATTAAAAATACACGCTTAAATTTCTTCTTCATTATTTATTCCTTTCTTTGCTCGTGGATGAGCATCTAAATATGCTTGTTTTAATCTTTTTGAACTAATATGAGTATATATTTGTGTGGTAGTAATATCTTCATGACCCAGCAAGGCTTGTAGGGTTCTTAAATCAAGACCAGCATCAAGTAAGTGAGTCGCAAATGAATGTCTTAACACGTGTGGAGAAATATCAATATTAATCCCTGCCGCTACCGCAATTCCCTTTAATATTTTTGTAAATCCTTGTCGTGAAAGGGTAGTTCCAGTATTATTAATAAACAGTGATTTTGATCCCTTTTTAGAAAGTTTAATCCTGCCATCATTAATATACTGCCTAATAGCGTTACGTGAAGCATCACTAATAGGCACTATTCTTTCTTTTGCCCCTTTACCTGAGACCTTAATATACTTTTCATTTAAGTGAATATCACCTAATTCAAGAGCTAATAATTCACTAACTCTTAGGCCTGAACCATAAATTAATTCAATTAAGGCTAAATTTCTTTGGCCTAATTCTTGATCAGCATTAATAATATTTAAGATCGCCTCAATTTCTTCAATGGTTAAAACCTTTGGTAATTTAGATTCTTTTTTTAAGGTCACTAAGTTACTAGCAACATCTAAATCAACTTCATCTTCTTTTAATAAAAACTTATGAAATGATTTAATCGCTGATATCTTACGTGTAATTGAGGAATTAGTAAAATCTTTTCTTTTAAGTGATCTAATATAGTTTTCAATCATATTCGTAGTAATTTGCGAGGGCCGTTTAATCTCATTATTTTTAATTAACCATTCAATATAATCACTTAAATCTTTTTGATAAGCCTCAATTGTATTACGTGATAACCCTTTTTCTACTTTAAGAAAATATAAATAATCTTTAATTTCATATTTCATATAAATATCATAAATACTTGATTACCAAGTAAAACTCCTTTCTTAGAAAGCCTTAAATACCCATCTTCATAAAGTAAAATCTCATCTTTTAAATACTCATTAATCTTCGGGTATTTTTCAAAAATATCCACGTTATATTGAGTATTAATCGCTGATACATTAACCCCTTTAATTAGTCGTAAGCCAAAGATTAAAGTATCTTGTAAATTATCAGCAGGTGTTTGAATAATGCTTTCTTTCAGGGGTATTTTCATATACTGGGTAATTGATCTTTGGTTATAAGTTCTTTTGCCGTCAATAAAACCACAAGCCCCTAAACCAATACCAATATATTCCCCCAAAGTCCAATATAAAATATTATGTAAAGAATGATGATTGTTTTTAGTAAAATTAGATATTTCATAATGCTCATAACCATTACTGATTAAATGATCACGAATATAGTTATAAAATATTGCGGCTTGATCTTCACTTAAAGGTTCAAACTTATTTCTTAAATATTGGTGATAAAAGTAAGTTTTATCTTCTAAGATTAAACTGTAATATGATAAATGTTCAGGATTAAGTTGATCAACCATTTTAAGATCACTTTCAATGTTTTTTAGCGTTTGACCAGGGATCGCAAATATCAAATCTAAGGAAATATCATTAAAACCTAATGCTCTTAAATCGTTAAAACAAGTTTCAACCATTGATTGTGTGTGTTGACGATTAAGATATTTAAGTAGGTTTTCATTGAAAGTTTGTACTCCAATAGAGATGCGGTTAACCCCATATTTTTTTAATATAACCCCTTTGGTATGCGTATAACTATCAGGGTTAATTTCAATACTAAACTCTACTGGCTTAATGACATATAAGGCTTTTAGAAGTTTTTCTAGTTGGACATCAGTTAGCATTGATGGTGTGCCACCACCAATAAAAATGGTGGTAATAGTCTTAAAATGTGCTTGATAAGTATTAAGTTCAATAATTAGATGATCTAAATAATTATCAATTATACTTTCATTTTTAGCAACCATTTTGACAAAATCACAATAATGACAAATATATTGACAAAAGGGAATATGTACGTAAAGTCCTTTCATAAATAAAACTCCTTAATAATAAATCACAATCCTTATATATGAACCATCATAAAGTGATGCTGCTAATAACATATCACGCACGTTTTGTTCAATTTGATATTTATAATTAACAGATTTCACAGATACTCGTACACAATACTGATCATCAGTATCTAAATCTGGTAATCTAGTGACGGTATAACGTTTATCTTTTTGAAAGTTTTCAATATCAGAAATTTTTGAAAAAGTATAAATCATAGATATAACAATTTGCGTTTCAACCGATAACTCTAATAAAAGTTCTGCTAAACTAATGGCTCTGGCCACAATATATTCTGTACGATGAAAAAACTTAGTTTCATATATTTTTTTCAGCTTATCAGCAGCAATATCATATAAAACTGGTGCTTCAAATAACTTTTCTAAATACTTGACTAAACGATACGCTTTTTTAGAATCTTTTTCTTGAAATTCAGTATAAAGTTTTAAGTATTCACCATCGTGCGTGTAGGCAGTAATAATAAACTTACGGCAATTAGCACTAAATAAAAGCCCTTTTAATAGTTTATGAAACTTAGATAAAGAAATTTTAACAATATAAATCCCCACTAAATTATAAGGTTCATTATAAACTAATGGTTCATATAACGCGTTAGCAAACACTTCTTCCTTAGTATCTGGATCATAGTAATGATATGAAGAATAAACAACTTTATTAAGATTAGTAAAAATATCATAAATAATATAACTAATCCCTAAGGTAACAGTAGTGGCTGATAAAATAATTTGTAAGATAATATTTAAGTCGGCCAAAATAATAAAGGTTAAAATTGGAATAAATAATAATGATAAGGCTAACCTAAACATGGCTGAATAACCCTTTTTATACAAAGTAAAGGTTAAAATAAAAGTCGCGATTACCACATAAAATATAATGATAGAAATTAAGTTATAATCCATTAAACTAACAACAACATTACTTAGTTCATTGATCATTAAAAACAAACCCAAGCCAATTAAAAAAAACGTAAAGATCTTACGTGAATATAAATACCATTTATTAGTAAATAATTTCTTGGCTTGTGGTAAATAATAATAATTAGTCATCTCTTTACGATAAGCATAAAATGGCCAATATCTTTTGCGTAAAGTAATTCTTAAAGGTAATGTATCTTCGGCTGGAAGTTTTTCATGAAGTCTTGCCTCCCAAGCTGCCAAAGGATTAAGAATAAACAAGATTGCTCCAATAATACTAATAGAAACCGAATAATCAGGTAATAAGATTAAAAAGCCTAAAATAATTAGACCATAAATACCATAAATTAATAACTTAGGAAGACCTGCAAATAAGTATAATAAAACATAGCCAGTAATGACTGCGGTTGAAACTGAATAAATGATTAAGGCCTCAGCATTAAAAAAGATAATTGCTAAAGGCATTGTAATAATGATGATTGCTAGTAATAAAATAGTGATCGTAATTCTGTGTTTCATTTTAATACCTCATATAAATATTATATAATAATATTTCAAAAGTGAGTGAAATAAAATAAAAAGTCCTTTCTTTTTACAGAAATGGACTATTTTAATAATTTGTTAATTTAAGTATTGTTTAATGCTTATGCTTTAATATGATTAAGTAAAGCATCAATTAAATCACCTTTATTTAATTTAGAAATACCAGTTAATTTAGTTAGTTTAGCTAAATCTTTTAACTCAGGAATACTTAGTTTTTGTAAGCCTTCTTTTGTTAGTTTATCTTTCTTCGCTTTTGGCTCTGCTGGGGCGTTTTGCGCTTCCTCAGCTACTACTTTTTTAGTAGTTTTAGTTGTCTTTTTAACAACGGGTTCAGCCACCACTTCTTCAACAACAGGTTCAGGTTTAACTTCTGGTTTTACTGCCTTTTCTTTTACTGGCTTAGTTACTACTGGTTCTTCCTTAACTTCTTCAACAATAGGCTCAGGTTTAACTTTAACTGACTTAACCGGTGCTTCTTTAACTACTTTTTCTTTTTTTACTTCCACTGGTTTAGCAGCTGGTTGATTATTTTTGTTTTCTCTGATTGCTTTGGCAACATCAAATAAAACTACTTTTTCTGGTGTAGTATTAGTGGCTAAGGCCTTTTTAGCAATCTCAACATAAGCAGTGAAAGTTGCTGGATTATTAACTGCTAGGTCAGCTAATACTTTACGGTTAACTTCAATATTAGCAATGCTTAAACCATTAATAAATCTTGAATATTTAATCCCGTTAGCAACCGCTGCGGCATTAATTCTTGAAATCCATAATTTACGGAAGTTTCTTTTTCTTTGCTTACGATCACGGTAAGCATAAGCAAGTGATTTCATTACTTGCTCATTAGCAGTTTTATATAAGGTTCTTCTTGAACCATAGTATCCTTTGGCTAATTTTAGGATTTTTTTACGTCTTGCTTTTGTGGTTGTTCCACCTTTTACTCTTGGCATATTCTATTCTCCTTACTTCGCACCAGGAACTAATCTTTTAATTCTTTTTTGATCTGATGGATCAACTAAGGTAGTTCCTCGTAATTGACGATTTTGTTTAGTAGTTTGGCTATCAGCATTATGATTAGTAAAAGCGTGAGCTCTTTTTAATTTACCAGTAGCAGTGACTTTAACTCGTTTTTTTAATCCGCTGTGTGATTTTTGTTTTGGCATAATAATGTCCTCTTTCTATTTAATTTTTGGTGGGGTAACTACCGCAATAATGGTATTACCGTCTAATTTTGGTTTTGCTTCAATGTAAATTTCACCTAAGCTTTCAATGAAACGATTGACTACATCTAAACCAATTTCTTTATGTGTAATCATTCTTCCTCTAAATCTAAGTGAGATCTTAACACGATCACCGGCATTAATAAACTTAATGGCGTGTTTCACTTTAGTTTCAAAGTCATGTTTGTCAATGGTAGGACTTAATCTGATTTCTTTTAAGTGAGTAATTTTTTGGTTCTTCTTGTTTTCGCGAGCCTTTTTTTGTTGATCAAATCGCATTTTTGAATAATCAACTAATTTAGCCGTCATTGGGGTAACACCTGGGGGTGAAACAACAACGATATCTAAACCGCGATCATCAGCAATTTCTAAGGCTGATCGGCGATCAAAGATACCTAATTTAGTACCTTCATTATCAATAATCAAAAATTGTCCGTTAGGAATATTATCATTGACTAATTCAACATTCCCTTTTTTATTTTGTGGTTTTATACTACATTCCTCCTATGAATCTATCTTGTAGATAAAAGAAAAGTGGATATATGATAATATACCCACAAAATAGCAAATTAAAAAAACTTTTAATCGTGCTGTTTGCCCAAGGATAAACGCATCAGGCGAGAGGGTATCTCTTCTTTTCACAATTTCTACTACGTTATTATACACTATTTTTTTTATTTTGTATCACTTTTTATTAAAAAAGACCATTAAGATCTTTAATAATTGTCAATGTGCATAAGCCATGTTCTGTATCCACGTTTAGTGGTTATGATTATTTATCTCTACTATGTAGCTTAAGTTTGCTTCGATTCGCATTCTTAAGTGCCCCTACCAATTTTGGGTTGCTACCTTGTGGGGGTTACCGCGTTTCATTTTATTATTTCTAATAAATTCGTCTCTGTGGCCCTTTATAAAAACTTACCATAGTTACCCTTAGGCTTGTTTTTGCCGTTATCAAAATGATACCCTAAGTTATTGTTTCCTTAGGCACAATCACTACAAACATCACAGTTTGTGGTAGTATGGACTTTCCTAACGCATAAGCGCTCAATCATCTTCCATTGACATAAATATTATATACTATTTTTAATATATTCTTTAATAAAACTTATAAAGTATTATTTGGTGTAATCAGATTATGGCCTGTTGAAGGCTTTCTTCTTCTATTTTTTCTTGTTTTTTTCTTCTTGCCTCATCATAGGCTTCTTGGCGTAAAGGTGCACCTTTTCCCTCTAAGATACAGCTTGATTCAGCATAAATATGCTTTAATACAAGCTCTTCTTTATTAATGCCTATACCGTGATATGGGAAGTCATGAAATAGAAATTTTACTTTTCCATCTACAATTATTCTATAATAATATGAAAATTTAATCACGCTTACATTCTTGACATTGAACCTAGATGTCCAAAAAAGCCTTTTGGCAATGCAATCACCACTTTTAGTGCAGATGGTCAAGCCACTTCTAATTGCCATAAAATTACCCACTAATATTAGAAATGTTGATATGTATAAATTATCTGGTGTTCTATTGTCAGTAAAAAAATCGCGTGTAACAAAAAACAGTGCGCTCAAACTCAAAACTATCCAATAAATAATAAAGCCATTCATAGTAATTTCAAGTATATTTTTATTTTTTTTCCGTTTTTGGCTTAAAACAATTTTATACACTAAAAAAATAATACTCAAACTCAATAACAATGCTGTACAAACAAATATTACTATTTCCATTATTATCTCCCCTATTAATTAGCAAATTTCCCAATTTGCTAATTATTATTGTCCTAAAATATCAATTAAAGCATCTTTCCTTGATAAATCAACTCGACCTTTATCATCAATTTTAATACATTTAACACTAATGATATCACCAATTTTAACGACATCTTCTACTTTTTCTACACGTTTAGTATCAAGTTTAGATACATGGACTAAACCTTCACAGCCTGGCCATAATTCAACAAAACAGCCATTAGCCTTTTTACCATCTTTATCCATTAATAAACGAGTTACTTTACCTTGATAGATTTGTCCCACTTCGGCTTCTTTCACTAAGTTTTGGATATGCTCCATTGCCAAGTTAATCCACTTAGTATCATGGTGCATAATAAATACACGACCATCTTGTTCAATATCAATTTTAATTCCGTTAAAGTCTTCAATAATTTGGGTAATGATTTTACCACCAGCCCCGATAACATCTCTAATTTTATCTGGATTGATTCTAAACATTTTAAGTTTAGGAGCATATTCTGATACCTCAGGACGTACTTTTTCAATCACAGTATTCATATGATCTAAGATCGCTAAACGACCAACTAAGGCTTGTGATAAAGATTCCTTTAAGATCTCAGGGGTAATTCCTTCAATTTTAATATCCATTTGTAAGGCAGTAATACCTTCTTTTGTTCCAGCAACCTTAAAGTCCATATCGCCTTCATGATCTTCCATACCTTGAATATCGGTTAAGATCGTGTAATGATCACCATCCATAATTAAGCCCATTGCGATTCCCGCTACGGCTCCTTTAATGGGAACACCAGCAGCCATTAAGGCCATTGAACCTGCACAAATAGTGGCTTGTGAAGATGAACCATTTGATTCTAAGATTTCAGAAACGATTCTAATTGAGTATGGAAACTCTTCTTCATTAGGCAATACTTGTAGTAAAGCACGCTCACCTAATGCACCGTGACCAATTTCACGACGACCTGGTGGGCCATAACGTCCAGTTTCACCCACTGAAAATTGCGGGAAATTATAATGTAGCATAAAGCGTTTAGTCGCTTCATCGCCAAGTCCATCAATAATTTGATTTTCTCTTAATGAACCTAAGGTAACTATCCCTAATCCTTGGGTTTGACCACGGGTAAATAATGCTGAACCATGAGTTCTTGGTAAAACATCAACTCTTGATGCTAAATCTCTAATCTCATCTGATTTACGACCATCAGGTCTAATTTTATCAACTGTAATTAAACGTCTTACTTCTTTTGTTACAATAGAATCTAAAACTAATTTTACTTGTTTAAGGAAAGTTTTTTGGGCTTCAAAATCAAAAACATCTTTCCCATCAATTTTATTAAAGAATGATACTTGTTTGAAATGTTCTAAGGTATTTTCTTTAATTTCAGCAATCTTAGCATAACGCTCAATTTTATCTTCTAAACGAATAGCATTAACCATTGATGCTTGTGCGTAAGCTAAAACATCTTTTTGGACTGCTTCATCAATTGAAAATAATTCAGGTACTACTTTTTCAACGCCTACTTTGCTAATAATTTCTAATTGAAAAGTATTTAATTGTTTAATAATATTATGACCAAATTCAATGGCTTTTAACATAGTTTCTTCTGAAACTTCTTTTGCAGCCGCTTCTACCATGTTGATTGCTTTTGAAGTACCAGCCACACATAATTCAAGTTTTGAAACTTCTAATTGCTCATCAGTCGGATTAATAATAAATTCATTATCAATCATCCCAATAGTAACCCCTGAAACAGGACCATTAAAAGGAATATTAGACATTCCTAAAACTAATGATGAACCAAATAAAGCCGCCATATCTGATGGACAATCTGGATCAGATGATAAAACCATATTAATAATTTGCACTTCATTACGAAAACCATCAGCAAAAAGTGGTCTAATCGGACGATCAATTAATCTTGATACCAAAGTTTCTTTTTCTGATGGACGTCCTTCTCTTCTTAAAAATCCACCTGGGATTTTACCAGCCGCATATAACTTTTCTTGATAAATTACCATTAACGGAAAAAAGTCTAAGGTGGTTGGTACATTTTTAGAAACCACAGTTGATAAAACAACTGTATCTCCATAATAAATTAGGGCTGAGGCATTTGATTGTTTAGCAACCTCCCCAATTTCTACTTTGAATGGTTTATTATTCAAAGTGGTGTTAAATACTTGTTTTGACATAAAAATCTCCTTCATTTTTATTTTATATTTCATTTTTATCTTTATTTATTATACACTAATAAAACTAAATAGTAACATTAATCAGTAATACTGATAACAAAAAGCACTCACTAGGAATGCTTTAATTTCTAAGTTTGGGTTGTAAAAGTTAAACTTGCGACCCCCTGATTAACAGTCAGGGGACCGATAATGCAGGATTATCAATCCTTTTCATTTTAACCTCCTCAATTTAGTGGTGGAAGTGGTAGTAACCCCGAATAACCATTGACCTCAGCACTAAAAATTTCTGGGCTTTTTCTTAGTCTATAAATTGCAGTCAGAACATTATCTCTACTTGGTTCTGCCAATATTAAAGTTAACATCGTTCGTCT
>Ga0209755_10002320_pt1 | contig 26499 bp, 28 predicted proteins | sample TergutCo191P1_FD_187301 | JGI IMG/M metagenome (GOLD analysis project Ga0209755, IMG submission 187301) | Cornitermes sp. P1 segment gut microbial communities from Petit-Saut dam, French Guiana - Co191P1 (SPAdes) (version 2) | ecosystem: Host-associated > Arthropoda: Insects > Digestive system...
GCTGCTGAACATGCCGTACCTTAGCCTGCACACCCCCGCGGACGTAATCGGCGAGGCTATCGTACAAAAATTCCTTGACAAAAAGTTCGCGGGCAAGCCGGAAACAAAGGTGCAGGATATAGTAGACGCGCTGCAAGGCATAGGCGAGTACAAGAACTCCGCAAGGAAGCCTGTAATCCGCGTAGGAAGCAAGGACAGCTACGCGGGGAAGATTTATGTCCTTATGTCGGGACTGACAGGCCCGGGGCCTAAGATTACCAAGGAATATTTTGAAGCAGGGGTGGGAACACTTGTGCTTATGCATATTCCCGAGAAGGATGTAAAGGAAGTGAAGGAGCAGAGCATCGGCAACATAGTAGTGGCAGGGCATATGTCAAGCGACTCGCTCGGGCTTAACAAAATCGCCGAAGAATGGAAGAAAAAAGGCGTGGAAACGACCATGATGTCAGGTATCGTATCCGCAAAATAGGAGGTAAAAATGAAATTTCCCGATATGCCGTATAAACGGCCCGATTTCGATGAAACAAACGCAAAACTAAATGAGCTGCTTACACGGTTCAAAGCGGTAAAAAACGCCGACGAGTGCTTTGCGGTCTACAAGGAAATAGACGGCTATCAAGCGGAAGTAAGCTCCATGTTCAGCATAGCCTACATCCGCAACTCCCTCGATACAACGGACGAGTTTTATGACGCGGAGAAAAGTTACATCGACGAGGTAGCCCCAAGGCTTGAAGAAGTACAGCAAGCCATCGCAACGGCGCTTTTGGAATCACCCTTCCGAAAGGATTTGGAAGCCAAGTGGGGCAACTTGATGTTTTTGAACGCCGAAATTCAGCTAAAAACATTCAAGCCTGAAATCATCGAGGATTTGCAGGAGGAGAACCGTTTAAGCACGGAATACGACAAGCTAATCGCTTCCGCACAAATCGAATACGACGGCAAGACTCTTACGCTTGCACAGATGGGCCCCTACTACGAAAGCCCCGACAGAGCCGTGCGCAAAGGCTCGCTTGAAGCATCATCCAAATGGCGGATGGAACGCGCGGAGCGGTTCGACAGCCTCTTTGACGAGCTGGTAAAGGTACGCACGCGCATCGCGAAGAAGCTGGGCCACGAAACCTTCACGCAAGTAGGCTACTACCGTATGCAGCGCAACTGCTACGACAAGGACATGGTGGCAAAATTCCGCGAAGGCGTAATAAAATACATCGTCCCAATCGCAAAGCGCCTCAAGGATGAGCAAGCCAAGCGCATAGGCGTGGACGCGCTGAAAATCTACGACGACCCCTTCAACTACCCCGACGGCAACGCCAAGCCGGCAGGCACACCCGACGACATCTTTGCCCACGGCAAAAAAATGTACCACGAGCTGTCGCCGGACACAGCGGAATTTATTGATTTCATGCTGGAAAATGAGCTGTTCGACGTACTGACGCGCCCCGGCAAGGCGGCGGGCGGGTACTGCGCGACTATCCCAATTTACAAATCGCCGTTCATCTTCGCAAACTTCAACGGCACCTCGGGCGATATTGATGTGCTGACGCACGAGGCGGGGCACGCTTACGCTTCGTATGTGGCGCGTGACATCTATCCGTCGGCCTTGCAAGAATACTCTATGGAAACCGCCGAAATCCACTCCATGGCGATGGAATTTTTCACATGGCCGTGGATGAAGGGCTTCTTCGGCGAGCAAACCGAAAAGTACTACCACAGCCACTTGGCAAGCGCCCTGACCTTCATACCCTACGGCACAATGGTGGACGAGTTTCAGCATCATATCTACGAAAAACCCGACATGACCGCAAAGGAGCGGAACGCCCTATGGCTGGAGCTTGAAGGGAAATACCGCCCTTGGCTCGATTTGGAGGACTTCCCCTTCTACGGCGAAGGACGCAGATGGCAGGCACAGCTGCATATTTACGGCGCTCCGTTTTATTACATCGACTACTGCCTTGCGCAGATTATGGCGCTTAGCTTCTGGGCGGAAGACCAGAAGGAGCATGACAAGGCCTGGGGCAAGTATAAGCGCCTGGTCAGCTACGCAGGAACAAAGACCTTCGTTGAGCTGATTGCGGACGCGGGGCTTAAAAGCCCGTTTGTTCCAGAGAGCCTAAAGGTAGTGGCAGACGCCGCGGCGGAATGGCTAGATAAATAACTTGACAACTATCTACTGCGGGTGTAGTATATGAATACTGCAACCGCAGTAGATGGGGGTGTACATATCCATGCAGCGTTTACCTGAATCAGAGCTTGACATCATGCTTGCTATTTGGCAAGCGTCAGACCTCCCGGTCAGCCGGGCATATTTCGAAGAACATCTAACTCACAAAAAATGGAGTGTTAACGCGTTAAACTCTTTCCTAACCCGCTTGGAGGACAAGGGTTTTTTAGCAAGCACGCGAAACGGAAAAAGCAAATACTATGAGCCGATAGTAGCCCGCGAGGCGTACTTGCAGCGGGAAAGCAATAATCTTCTGCACAAATTATACCAAGGCTCTTTGAAGAACATGCTCCTTTCCATGTCCGCGCAGGAGAAGCTGAGCAGCGAGGACATAAGTGAGCTGAAACAGTATTTGGATACTTTAAGGGGGGAATAGCCGTGCTTGAGAATATCTTTGCGGAAGTAGTCCGTGTTTCATTTTTCACAGGCGTGCTTACCGCGGGCTTGCTGCTAGCCGGCCCCTTGCTGAAAAAGCGGTACAAGGCGCGGTGGCGCGTGGTTGTTTGGATGCTGCTTGCTGTGCGGCTATTGCTGCCTTTTCCTTTGAGCTTGCCATTTGCGGCGCCTGTGAATGTATCGGTATCGGTAGAGAATTTGCCCGCGGCGAGGGCTGCGCAGGCTGTTTGGGTGGAGATGCCCGCGGCAGCGGCGCCCGTGCCTGCGGCGAGCCCGCGCGTTCATTATGTATGGCTTGGCGGTGTTTTGATTTTCCTGCTTGTTCACGCGGCGGCGCAGCGGCATTTTTACAGGCGGCTGCGGACGGCTCGCTGTCAGGATGTGCCTAAGGAAGTAAAGGAGATTTTTGGGCCGCTGGATGTAATGATTACCGAAGCGGTGGATGCGCCTATGCTTGTCGGATTTTTCAGACCGCGCGTGCTTTTGCCGCACGCGGAGTACAGCCGTGAGGATTTGGCGTTCATCTTCCGTCACGAGCTAATCCATTACAAACGCGGGGATATGTTCTGTAAGCTGCTGCTGTTCGCCGCGAACGCGCTGCATTGGTTCAATCCTATGGTGTATTTGCTGAACAAGCGGGCGGCGAGTGATATTGAGCTTGCTTGCGATGAGTATGTGGTGGAAGATTTGGGCGCGGACGCGCGTGAGCGGTACGGGAATACGCTGCTGAACGCGCTGCCTGCTAGCAGAAGGAGAGGGTTTGTTGTGGGTTCGACTAATTTTGGAAACGGGAAAAGAGAGATGAAAGACCGCCTGCGGAATCTTTTTGATGATTCGCGCAAGCGGCGCGGGGTGGTTGCGCTGTGCTTGCTTGCGGTAGTAGTTGTGGTAGCGACAGGTACCGTCGAAGCACGTTATACTGTAGAACGCAGGTCGTCTGTTGTGATTTTCGCGGAATATGAAAAGTGGGGCTTGACGCTTGAGGGGCTGTATCCTAACGCGGACGGCAGCTTTACGGCAAATTCTCGGCAGAATGTTTTTTATCACGGGCAGTTGATAAGAGGGTTTAGTGATTTTGGCCATGGTGTGGCTATGTCGATTTCGTCTTATGAACGAGGTGAGGATATATGGATTCATGTAGTGCGCGGCGGGGATGGTGAAATAATATTGCTGCGCAATGAGGCCTTGCTGTTGGATTCACAGCAGGAAACTGAATGGCTTCCTCATCCGGAAATCGAAGGCGGGTATATTTCGGCTTGCAGAAGATTTGCGTCGATTCCGAATAATATTGCAGACAGATACGCAAGATACGCGCCACTGCCCGTAAACTCACCCGCACCTCTGGAGCCTGATGTGAACAACCGCGGCTATGCGTGGACTCCGAGCAGTTGGAGCTACAGCTACAGCACCACCTGCGAAGCCCCCGAGCCAACGAGCTTTAGCTTCCATATCACGCATGTTGAAAATGGGAAGATATTTATGGTTAAGCGGTTGGATTTTGAGCCGGGTCAGGTTTTTGATTTGTCTGTTGTTGCCGAGGAGGGAGAAGGTGTGTTTGTGGGGATTACTGACAGCCCGCACCTTGCATCTGCCAACGGGCAACACGTATGGACTCCTCTAATTGTCGGCAACAAAATGAATTTTCCGGTTAGTAACTTTGATGGTAACGCCAGATATTTGTATATAGGCAGTGTAAGAGAGGACTTACATAACGTCACCGCTACTCTGCAAATACATCCGCAAGGCTGATTTCGCACCCTTCCAGTACTTGTACAGGGAGGGTGTCTGTTTCGTCATAAGCCGTTATATGATACTTCCCATCATACAAAATATTAACCTCGACAATCTTCAGCTCGGGGTCAACAATCCAAAACTCGCGCACTCCCGCCGCTTGGTAAAGGGTGCGCTTTTTAAGTTTATCCATCCTAGCCGTAGAAGGCGAAAGAATTTCTATAACCAAATCAGGCGCACCCTCATGGTAATTCTTAGTCACCTTAGACCTATCGCAGGTCACGATAATATCAGGCTGCACAACAGTATCATCGCGGCTGTTCTCGTTAAGCCTGACGTCAAGCGCGGTGAAAACTTTGCAAGTTTTGCCCTTCAAGTAACTCCAAAGCTGCCCGCTCAGTTCTGTACTTATACTCTGATGATAAGACGATGCGCTAGCCATAGCATACGGCACACCCTCAATCAACTCATAACGGGCATCATCATCCCATTCTGAATAATCGGCGTAGGTATAAAGTTTTTCTTGCAATTGCGGTAGCGCCATATTGACCATCCTTCTAAAGTTTTCCTTTATTGTACCACATGTGCCTGCTCGGACTCAAATATCTCCTAGCAACTATGTTGCCAAGGTAGCTTTTGGATAATACCAAGTTCCCTTTAAGCTGATGGTCATTCCAATTTACTGGCAAAGGAATGTCTTGCAATAATTGGTCAATACACCAATCAAGCAAATCCATATCAAGCCCTCTTTTTTGGGCGAGTTTAAGCAATCGTTTATATTTTGCAGATGGGAAAACGGCATACATATGATAATCCTCACCCATTACTTTTTTCCGCATCTAGTGCCGCACGAAGTTCAGCCGCATTTTTATACGTTTTTGCACCCTCTGCAACAGCAGTGTAACTTTCTTCTGCTTCTGCAAGAAGTTCTGCTTCAAATTCAGCAGTATAGCCATTTTCAGTAAGTTGTGTTGAGGATAGTTCAAAAGGAAGTTTGCGTTTAAGATAAATTTGATTTAGTGTTAGATTAAATACGTCGCTGAAAGACAAACCGATTGCAGCAAGTATCGGCTCTACATTTGCCTTAATTTCAGGATTAACCCTAACATGCATACCGCTTGAACGTGTCTTAGTCATGTAATCACCTCTGTTGATATAATACACAAATCAACCACAAATGTCAAAACAGCGCACTGCTATACAGTATCAAGCAAGTTAATACCATTGTACGCCCTTCGGGGATTAAGAACTAGCGGAGCTTCGCGTTCCTACAACCCACCATAATCCTCCAAAGTATCAACATCAACAAAATCCCCTGGCTCCTCAACCTCAACCGTCAAGCAAGCATCAGCATTAGTATTCCGCACAGCCCGCCCGCCCGTATCCCCCCCAAGCGCAAGCAGCTCCCCGCGGAACCGCGCAGGAAACAACACAGGCGTACTAGGCTGCTCGCGCACGCTCGGATAGATAATCTTATCAGGATTCTCCCTCGCCAGCTCAAAAAGCCACGCAAGCCCTTCCGCGCTAAGCTTGGGTTGGTCAGCATTCAAGAACAAATAAGCATCAGCATCAGCCGCACAAAGCCCAAGTTTCAGGCTTCCGCTCTGCCCGCCCTCGGGGAACGGATTGACCACCGCCTGCACACCCTGCGGCAAGCTGACCGCGCCAAGCCGCGCCTGCGTCGTCACGATAATCTTTGTCTCACACGGCAAGCTGTCGAGCAAACCGAGCGCGTGCTGCAACAGGCTCTTGCCCTTGTATTCAAGCATCAGCTTATCCTTGCCCTCCATACGGCTTGATAACCCCGCCGCAAGTAAAATCGCGCTTATTCTCATGTCAAAACTCTCCTATGTGTGTCCCGGGATAAAAATGCCCGAGAATCTCATCTAATGTAAAACCCATTTCCACCATTCCGCGCACACCGTTTTGGCTCATTCCTACGCCGTGCCCGTGCCCGCCTCCGAAGAATACAATATTCCCCGCTTCGTTCTGCCCGAAGGAAAAGAACGTACTGGGCATCATCGGAAAATTGCTCAAAACCGAACCGTCTGCCCGCACAAGGAGCGGCGGCCGCAGAAGATTTCTGATTTCAAGCTCCGAAGCGACAGTGATTTCCGCCTCGTCACCTGCGATTTTCAGCTCAATCACATTGCCGCCCTCGCCCCGCCGCAGAACTTGCATCTCCCGGAAATTGCCGATGTCCGTCAATGCCGAAATCTCAGCATGGCTGAACTCCGCTTGCCAACGAAACCACGGCGAATGCCCGTCAAAAGGCATTTCCGCAAAATCACTCCTGCGGAAGAACTCCGCCGCCTGCCCCTCGTCAGCCAAGCCTCCGCGCAAGAAACCCGCCTCGGCAAACTGCGGTCTGGCCCGCAAAAAAGCCGGCGAGGAGCTGCCGCCCCATACCTCCGCGCTGTTCGCGGTCATACCCGCCGATGTCGAGAAGAAGTTTGCGCGCGCGATACTGCCACCGTACCACAGCACCATGCCGCGCGTGGCTTCCACCGCCGCGATTGAAATTTCGTTTTCTGGCAGATTGTTATACACCTGCGACATAACCGAGTCGTCGATGTTCCCGCCCAAGGCGTGGAAGCGGTTCGCCAAAACCTGCTCTACCGCGAAACTCCGCGCAGCCACCGCCTGCACCTTCGAGGCAAGCAAGCCGTACGCCGAAGGCATCTCACTCGGCACCACCGCATACAAATACTCCTCCAAGCAGAGGACATTCACCACAGAAAAACCCCGCGCCTCCCGCGCAACCTCAAGCGCCCCGCGGAATACAGGCGTCCCCTGACTGCGTCCAAGCCCCGCAATCATCAGGCGCCCGCTAGGCTCCGTATGAAAGAAAAACCGCGCGGCCCCGCCATACGGAACAGTAAACCCCTCACCCGCCGACAGCTCCGCAATCCGCTCACCGCCCGCAATCACCCAAAAATCGTCCGTGGCGGTAACAGTCACACTACTATGCAAAAGCCCCGCAAAATCAGACGTCCCAATCACCACACGAATCTTCTCGGGAAACGCTTCTTCCACAATAACCGCAGCGCCGACACTGCCGTCGTCCCGCACATAAAACTTCGCAGCGTCCGTCCCTACAATCAAGTCCGCACGCCCGCGCCGTCTCGCCGTGCCGTCCGACACATCATAAACGGCAAAGTCATACGCTAAGCGGAACACCCCGCCGCCCTCGATTTCAAGCACATTTTCAGAAACGCGAAGCAGCGTCCCGCGGATGAATGCATCCGAAACAGGCACAAGGGAAAGCGCCCTTCCGTCATGGATAACGACATCCGCAACCGTACCCGCCTGCGCACCGTTTTCCCAATAGAAGAACCGCTCCACGCCTCCCGCGAAGACAAAAACCCCCGCCGCATTCGTCTCCGAAACATAAACATTCCGCAGGCAAGGCGTATCGGAAAGCAGCTCATACAGCGCAACAATCTCCCGCCCGCGCACCAAGACCCGCAGCTGTTTATCAATGAAGGAATCCACCGCAAGCCCAATATACGAAAACCGCCCGCGGTCGCTGATTAAATGCCCGCCGGGCAAAGGGCTGTTAGCCGAGGTAGCAAGCACGATAATGTCAACCATGTCAAAATCATCAAAAAGCTCCGCAAACAAATCCACCCAAAGCGCATAAGAAACAGGCGCATCATCATCCAAGCCGCCCGCGATAACAATATCCGAGCCGAACTCACGCAGCAAATCCCCGACGCAACCGACAGTAAGCAGCTCACCCGCATAAGGACGGCCGCTGTCAAGCGCAAGCATAGCTTCTGCAATAGCCCGCGGAACAGGCTCATCGTCCCCTACTCTGCGCGGTTCCTGCTCCGCGGCAACAAAAGCAACAACCGCCTGCGGCGCCTCCCTCGCAGGCCAAAAATGCAAAGCGGCAGCCATAACGGCAATCACAAGCAACAAGCTGATTTTCTTCATATGTAGACCCCATTTCTATAGCCTAACATATGACAGCCTGTCTTACTTTATGCTAGTACCCTAGCTTGCGGTCTACTACCTTGTCAAAAGCCAGCCCGGCTGCATAATCCTTCAAATAGCCCACAAAACGGTCTACGATAAAATCCAAAGTCATATCAAGCCCGCCGTGGCTTGCGTGCGGGGTGATGATTACATTCGGCGCGTCCCACAGCTTCGAATCGGCGGGAAGCGGCTCGGGCGTTGTTACGTCAAGCCCCGCGCCACCTATCTGCCCGCTTTCCAGCATCTCGACCAATGCATCTTGGTCTATTGCCGAACCTCTGCCTATGTTTATGATGATTGCGCCCTTTTTCATTTTCAGCATACGCTCTTTGTTGATGATATGGCTGGTTTCGGCGGTCGAAGGCAGGGAAAGCGCCACCACATCCGCCCCCGTGATAGCCGCGTCAAGCTGCTCGTTGGTAAAAAGCTCGTCCACACAGTCGGGCGTCTCGGCGCGTGCGGTGCGCACCACCCCTCGAACCGTTGCGCCAAGCGCGCGGCAGCGGGCGGCGTACTGGCTGCCAATCCCGCCAAGCCCAACCACAGTGACCACGCTCTGCCAGATAGACTTGCCCGAGCCTTGATATTCCCACTTATGCGCGGCTTGCAGCTTTCCGTAGTCATGCATCTTCCGCATCAGCATCAGCGTAAAGCCAAGCATATGCTCCGCGATGGCGATTCCATGCATCCCTGCGGAGTTGGTCAAAATAACCGACTCACCCAAGCCCATTTCGGGGCGCAGCACATGCTCAACCCCCGCCGACTGCAAATGCAGCCATTTTAATCCCTTTGCCCGCGCCAAATCATCCTTGCTTACGTGGCCGAAAATGATTTCGCAGTCTGCGTCTACGGTGTTTGAGATTTCGAAGTTCGGTGCGGCGGCTTTGATTTTCGCGAGCTGTTCATCTGAGAGCCGCGAATTAGTAACAGCAATTTTATTTCCTCTGCTCATAATTTTATTTTCTTTGCTCATGTTAAATTTCCCCCCTTGGCATATTTGTTTGGAGATATTATAATGGACTGATTGGAGTGATGCAAATGCCAAACATCGCGAACCGTTTGACGGATTTAATCGGCAACACGCCGATGCTTGAGCTTGGGCGTTTTTCTGTGAATGAGGCTCGGATAATCGTGAAGCTTGAATATTTTAACCCGCTGGGCAGCGTGAAGGACAGGATAGGCAACGCGCTGATTACCGACGCGGAGGAAAAAGGGCTGATAACTAGTGAAAGCGTACTTATTGAGCCGACAAGCGGCAATACCGGCGTGGGGCTTGCCTTCGTTGCGGCGGCAAGGGGCTACCGCCTTATTCTGACAATGCCCGAGACGATGAGCGCGGAGCGGAGGAACCTGCTGAAAGCCCTGGGCGCGGAACTGGTACTGACGGACGGCGCGGCAGGAATGAACGGCGCAATAGCCAAGGCCGAAGAACTGCAAAAGTCCACACCGGGCGGCATCATCCTCGGTCAGTTTTCGAACCCGGCAAACCCGGAAGTACACCGCCGTACCACCGCCCTTGAAATCTGGAACGATACGGACGGACAGGTAGATATCTTCGTGGGCGGGGTAGGCAGCGGCGGCACAATCACAGGCGTGAGCGAGGTTCTGAAAGAGAAGAAGCCCGGCGTGCAGATTATCGCAGTAGAGCCGGAAGGTTCACCTGTGCTGGTTGGCGGCGCGGCAGGCCCGCACAAGATTCAAGGCATAGGCGCGGGATTTGTCCCGGCTATATACAACGGTAAGGTCGTAGACGAGGTCTTTCATGTAAAAAATGATGAAGCGTTCGAAATGTCGCGGCGCTTAGCCAAAACCGAAGGGCTGCTGGTCGGCATATCATCGGGCGCAGCACTCCACGCCGCCGTAGAAATCGCCAAGCGCCCGGAAAACACATGGAAGACAATAGTAGCCCTTCTCCCGGACACAGGCGAACGCTACCTTTCCACAGAACTGTTCAACTTCGAATAAGGAGACGATAAAAATGTCAAACTACAGATTTGAAACTTTACAGCTACACGCGGGGCAAGAGACTCCGGACGCATCCACAGGCTCGCGCGCGGTGCCGATTTACGCGACTTCTTCGTATGTATTCAAGGATACGGCGCAGGCGCTTGCCCGCTTCTCCCTTGCGGAGTCGGGCAATATCTATACCCGAATCATGAACCCAACAAACGATGTCTTCGAGACGCGGATGGCTGCGCTTGAAGGCGGCGTTGGCGCTTTGGCGTTTGCGTCGGGCTCCGCGGCCATCACTGCCGCTATCTTAAATATCGCGAACGCGGGCGACCATATCGTAAGCGATAAATTTATCTACGGCGGTACTTTCAGCCTGTTTGCCAATACCTTTCCGAACTACGGCATAACAACCACGTTCGTGGACGGAAACGACCCCGCGAATTTCGAAGTGGCGATTAAGCCGAATACCAAGGCTATTTTCATCGAAACGCTCGGCAATCCTAACTCTACTATCGTAGATGTGCGTGCGCTTGCGGATATCGCGCACAAGCACGGGATTCCGCTGATTGCAGACAACACATTTGCCACACCGTACCTGCTCCGCCCTGTCGAACACGGCGCGGATGTCATTGTCCATTCCGCTACGAAATTTATCGGGGGGCACGGTACAAGCATCGCGGGCGTTATCGTAGACGGCGGCACCTTCGACTGGGCGGCCAACGATAAATTCCCGGGGCTGTCAAAACCGAACCCAAGCTACCACAACGCCGTCCTGACAGACATAGCGGGCAAGATGGCGTATATCATCAAGGCGCGGGTAACAATCCTGCGCGACATGGGCGCCTGCATAAGCCCGTTTAACTCGTTCCTGCTTTTGCAGGGGCTTGAGACGCTGTCTCTGCGCGTAGAGCGGCATGTCGAGAATGCCCTAAAGGCGGTCGAGTTCTTGTCGAAACATTCCGAGGTAGAAGTTGTCAATCATCCGTCACTCCCGAACCATCCGCATCATAGTCTGTATAAGAAATATTTTCCGAAAGGCGCGGGCTCGATTTTCACCTTCGAAGTAAAAGGCGGGCAGGAGCGTGCGCTTGAAATCATCGATAAGATGCAGCTGTTCTCGCTTCTTGCGAATGTCGCGGATGTTAAGTCACTTGTCATTCACCCTGCGACCACTACGCACAGCCAGCTAAGCGGCGAGGATTTGCTCGACCAAGGTGTGAAGCCGAACAGCATCCGCCTTTCCATCGGGACAGAACATATTGACGACATAATCGCTGACCTAGAACAAGCACTTAGAAAGTAGTGACGATTGATGCTTATGAGCATTATTTACTTTTTTATCTTTTTGCTGTCTTGTATGCTTGGCGCTGTTGTAGGATTGGGCGGAGGTGTTATCATCCGCCCAATCCTTGACGCGATAGGCTACCATGGTGTCATGAACATCGGATTCCTTTCAAGCTCTGCCATTCTTGTTATGGCGGTGGTTTCTACCGCCAAGAAGGTGCAGGACGGGACAAAGATAGATGTTTCGACGGCAGTACTTATTTCGTTCGGCGCGCTGGTGGGCGGGGCGCTCGGAAATCAGCTTCTGGACTACGCGACCGCGCTGTTTTATTATCTGCACGGCACAGAAACCCTTGTGCAGCTCATCCAGACCGTTTTTACCATCGTCATACTAACCCTCGCGATTTATTTCACCACAAGCGAGCGCTTCCGCTATAATATGAAGACGAAAATCCTGTATCCGTTCCTTGGGCTTATTCTCGGCGGGGCTGCGGTGTTCCTTGGCATAGGCGGCGGCCCTATAAATGTGCCTGTTTTTATGGTATTATTCAGCTTGCCCGCGAAGCAGGCTACGGCTTATTCGATTGTCGTTATTTTCTTCTCGCATTTGTTTAGGATTATCGATATGGGGCTAGGCGGCTACCATCTTGGGTTTGCCGGGTTTGCTATTGACTTCCTTCCGTTTATTCTGCCTGCGGCGCTTATCGGCGGTGTGGCGGGCGCTGTGATTTCAAAGCGCTTTTCGGACGAGACGGTCAAGAAGATGTTCAATGTGACTATGTTTGTTCTGATTCTCATAAATGTTTATAACGGGGTAATGTTTTTACTGTAGAGAGGTAAACTATGTTAAATATTTTCAGCAAAATGAAAGCGGGTCTGACCAAGACCCGCGAAAGCCTGTCGGCGGGAGTGGACAAGCTTATTCAGCAGTTCGTCACGATTGACGAGGAGCTGTTTGAGGCCTTGGAGGAGACGCTTATCTTAGCGGACTTGGGCGTGGAGACGGCTATGGAGCTAGTGGAAAGCCTACGCGGGCGCGTCAAGGCCGAGCGGCTTTCTGACCCCGCGGAAATAAAGCGGCTGCTTTCCGAAATTATGCAGGAGATGATTATGCGGGACGTAGCGCCTTTTGAACTGGAATGCCCCTCGGTCATCCTCATCATAGGCGTGAACGGGGTCGGGAAAACAACCTCGATTGGCAAGCTGACCAAGCACTTGAAATCCGAGGGCAAGTCCGTGCTGATTGCCGCGGCCGACACTTTCCGCGCGGCAGCCGTAGAGCAGCTTGAAGTCTGGTGCCAGCGTGCGGATGTCCCTATTATCAAACACGAAAACAACTCCGACCCCGCGGCGGTAGTTTTCGATGCCGTGCAAGCCGCAAAGGCGCGCGGGGTGGATGTGCTGATTGTAGATACCGCGGGGCGGCTTCATAATAAGAAAAACCTGATGGATGAACTAAAGAAGATTTTCCGGATTGTAGCCGCGCAGTACGGCGAGGCGAGGCGCGAGGTTTTTCTTGTGCTTGATTCGACGACAGGGCAGAACGCTGTTCAGCAGGCTAAGTTGTTTAAGGATGCCGCGGATATTACTGGGATAGTGCTGACGAAGCTTGACGGGACGGCGAAGGGCGGGGTTGTTGTTTCGATTAAGAATGAGCTTGATATTCCGGTTAGGTATGTTGGTGTGGGGGAAGGGATTGATGATTTGCAGCCGTTTGACGCGGAGGCGTTTGCTTGGGGGTTGGTGGGGGAGTAAGGTGATTTCCCCCTTGACCTTTCCCCCGCGGAATAGTTTATGCTTGTTTCAGAGAGGAGGGCGTACCATGCTTAGAATCGGTGAGGCGGCAAAAACATACGGCATTTCCAACCGTACATTAAGGTATTGGGAAGATGCAGGCGTGTTGAAAAGCACAAGGGCAGAGAACGGCTACAGATACTATGACAATGAAAACGTAGTCCGAATTAACCAAATCGTTCTATTGCGCAAACTCAAAATGCCTATTGCTGATATCGAGCGGATTTTCATTGCTGATAGTTACGATGTGGTTGCGGACACATTAGCAGGCCACCTTGTAAACTTGAAACATCATACCGCCGCGTATACTGCGTTTGCTGACATAGTCGGAAATATTTTAGAGAAAATCAAGAAAAGCCGGAACATTGAAGAAATGTTTTTGCACCTTGAGACGCAAAGTGAAGCTATCACCGTTAAGCATGAGTCACCACCCCAAACCAGACTCTCTGAAAGGATGGTAGTTATGGAACATCTAAAAGAAACGGAGCAACTGAAAAATGTGAGGATTATAGAACTTCCTCCCATGACGGTTGCATCGTACTGCGCCCTAAGCGAGACGCCTGAGGCAGACTGCGCTAAAGTGTTTGATAAGTTTGTGTTAGAAAACAACCTGCACAAACGAAGCGGACACCGCAGTTTTGGGTTTAATAATCCGGACCCTTCCGAGGACAGCCCTGTATATGGGTATGAATTATGGGTTACAATACCTGAGGATTTTGAACCGCCTGCTCCGTTTGTTAAAAAGCAATTCAGCGGCGGCATGTATGCTTCCATATCCGCGCAGCTTAATGAGATAGGCGAACGTTGGGAATCGTTGTACGAATGGTCCGTGCAAAGTGAAAAATATGAGGGCGATTTTTCTTTGCAATGGCTTGAGGAACAGGTGATGGACTATGAGACTTTTATGTCGGAGCAAGTGCCTGATAGCGAGAAGCAGCTTGATTTGTTGTTGCCTGTTGCTCGTGTGCGAAGCTAAAGGCCCTAATTGACATCATAAATATCGCACACCTACAGCTTTATCCGTCGGCGTTATCGGAAGAACATCGTCTGCCATACATACAACGCAGCCCTCGCCTCGCTTAATAAGCAAGCCAATTTCGTTGCCCTCCTTGTCACGGAAAAAGAAAAAGTTCATATTAGGTGTTACACCCTCCTTATTTGCCCATGACTTAATTATTTCGCCGATAACAAAAGTTTCAAAAAACGCACCTGACATTGCCCCATTTTGCAAAACCTGTGCATTATCCCAACCGACTAGGTAGCTTGCAAGCCCTGTATCAAGGAAATATACCTTTGGCGTTTTGATTAAGCACTTCAAAGCATTGTTGTGGTATGGTTTTAACACAAACACGCGGCAATTGCAACCATAAACTTCTCGAATTGAAGCAAGACCTGCCCTAGCTTGGATACATCACGGTCAAGATATGTTCGCACATAGCTTGAGTAGAAGCGTGACCAATTTGTGCCTTTCGTTACAATTTCGGGTAAAAAGCCTCGCCATATGTTTTCCCAAATCTCGTTGTATTTAATTGGCTTGGGCATACGCTGCTTCAAAATAGCCGGAAGGTGGTGAATATGCAATAGTTTTTCTTTGTCGTTTATTCAACAAAATAAAACTAGCATTCAAATGCACAATGCATTCTGGGACATATCAAATTCACCCATACTAACCACAAATTTTTTATTGCATTTCTGAAAAAGAGTAATCTCTGCGTGTGCGGGGAACATGCAACCGGTCGGTGTGAGCGACCGGTTGACCTCTGGGGTCATCCCTGCGTGTGCGGGGAGCATCATCATATGCACAGTTAAAGGCAGCCACTTGTCCGAATTTTCTCCGCGAGGCTTTTTTGCCCACAGAAATTTATAATCACTCATCTTAAATACCTCTTTGCATGTTCAAATCTGCTGCCGCTCCCCTCCCCGGTCTGCTCCTCAAGGTATTGTGATACCCCTAAAAAAACGGCTAAAAATGCCGATAAAAAGCGTTCAGCATTTTATCATATCTTGCTATTCAATTCCCATCATCAATTAGCTGCTTGTAATAATTCGTCTGCATATTGTACAAGTCTCTGTTGTTCCGGCTTGGACATTTTATAAAAGCTACGGAATAGTAGTTGGTGCATTTCTATTTCCTCATCTGGTATTGTAACAGTATTAGAATTTAGCTGTATATTGCCATCTTCATGCTCTATAGCTTCTTCAAAAGCTGCTACCAATTCATCGAATAAAATTTCTTCCATAATTTTACTCCCCTTTCAATGCCTTAGTTAATTGTTTAATTTTCTTTTTCTGCTCTTCTGTCAAGTTTTCATGCTTGCCCTTCGGATAACACCATATTAAGTGTAGATGCTCTTTGCGGATTAAGTCTACATAAATAATCCTTGCCCCTCCGCTTTTGCCCTTCTCATTTCCTTTTAATGCCCAACGTACTTTAATAGCTCCACCTGTCCCAGATATTATATCACCAATGCCGGGATAGTTTAGTAAGTAGTTTTCCAATTCCCTTAAATCGTCATCTGTTAAGCCCATGTCGCTCCAGCGTTTTTCAAAGTAGCTGGTTCTAATAAATTCCCTTGTCATTATTTTTCCCTTCCTATGACATCATTAAGCATATACTTCATACCATTAACAGTAGCAAGGTTGAAACGTGAACGACAAAGTCAAGTATAACACTTTGAAATAGCAGTTAACCCAATTCCAGTAAATTAAATCAAATTTACCATATTAAATGCCTTCGAGCAAGGAAAGCGCGGCATAAGCACTTTGCAAAAAACCCCATCACCCATACGCCCCAAACTTCAAAAGCATAACAATCTCCTCACACTCCCTATAATACTCATCAATATCCCGCACCATAGCCTCCATATCATTATGATGCCGCTGCGAAAAGCGCACCCAGCTCGCCTCAAGCGCTAGTCTTGTATAATTCATCACCTTGCTCGGCTCTACCCCTTCGCGGAACAGGCTCATGTCTAACCCTTCCATAAAAAACGAGGGCTTGTTCTCCATTTGTTGCATTACAAATGCCTCTGCGTCCGTGCGGGGCAGCGGGTTTTCTTCGCCTTCTATGTGGAAGGCGCGGTTTATCATGGCCAGGAACTCCTTGTTTTCTGAGCCGAATTCCATTTTTATGCGGAGGTTGTTTAGGATTCGGTCGAAGAAGTCCGGGCTGCTTAGGTCTATGTTTTTTGTCATGAACTTGCTGTATTGTTCCATTACGTATAGCTGGCAGGCGGTGTATAGGGTTTCTTTGTTGGTGAAGTAGTGGAAAAGCAGCCCTTTTGATACTCCTGCTTGCTTTACTATTTCGTTGGTGGAGGCGGCGGCGTAGCCTACTCTGCCGAATTCGGCTACTGCCGCCTTTAGTATGTCTTCTTTGTGGAGGTCGGCACCGGACCTTCCGGCTGATTTAATGCTCATTTGTTACCCTCGCTCCGTCGCTTAGTGCGGGATTGTTTGCGTCGTTTACTACGAAGTCGCCTATGTTTAGCCCGCTTTCTATTACTATGTCTGTGCGGAGTTCTAGGCCTGTTGTTATGGGGACGGCTTGTACTGTGCCTTCGCTGCCGCCTCTTACTGCCCATACGAAGTCTTGGCCGCCGCGGCGGAAGACTGCTGTTCTTGGGACTGTTATGCGGTTTTCTTCGCGGAACAGGTAGAAGGTTACGTCTACCGCGTAGCCTATGCCGATTAGCGGCTCTACTATACTTGGTGCGGTGCGCACGTTTACTTTGCGTTCTTCTACGCCCAGAGCGGTCATGCGTACTACCGCGGTGTTTTCGATTTCGGTTATTGTGCCGTAGCAGTAGGTGTCGCCCATGCGCTGGCGCAGGGTGTGGCGTACTGTGTCGCCTTCGCGGATGCTGTTTATGTCTTGGGTTGAGACGAAGACGTCTACCGACAGGCTGCCTGGTACGGTTATTTCCGCTACGGGCGCGGTTGGGGCTATTATGTTGGTGTTCGCGGCGTGCAGGGTTGTTATTATGCCGTCTACGGGTGCGGTTATTGTTGTGTTTTCGATTTCAAGCATCAGCTGCCATGCCCGGGATTCTTCTATTTCTTTCAGGGCTTCTAGGTGTGCGCGTGCGGCGCCTGTTGTGTCTTGCGCCAGTTGCTGGGTTATTCCGCTGATTTGTGCGTTGATGGATGCGCGGATGCCTTCGAAGTGCGCTGTTCCGCTTTGGCCCGCGCCTGCGGCTATCACCGCGTACTGGCCTTGCGCAGTTTCGAGCTGGGTTTGGGCTGCTGTCAGAGAGGCACTTGCGGCTTCGAACTCGCTTAGTGTTGCTACGCCGCTGTTGTGTAATACCTCGACCCTCTCGAAATTTTCGCGTACGCGCGATAGCTCGCTTTGGTGCTGGTCGATTAGCACCTGTTGGATGCGGAGCTGCTCGGTTAGGGCTTCGGTGTGGTCTGTGAATGCGCGGTCGGCTTGGGTTGCTTGGGCGTTGATTGAGCGCAGCTCGCCTTGCAGGCTGTTTCGTGAGGCGGTCAGGTTTTGGCGCATTGCCGCGTCTTCTACGTCTACGTTTGCGATTTGGGCTTCTAAGCTTCTTATGCCGCTGTGTACTTGGTTCAGCTGTGCTATTAGTGTGTCGTGCGTGACGCTTGCTATGGGGTCGCCCGCTCGGACTTGCTGACCTTCGCGGACGTACAGGCCGTTGATTTCGCCTTGCGTTACCGGGAAGACCATTACTGTGTTTTCGGCGGTGACGATTCCTTGCTCGGTGAAGCTTAGTTCGGCTGTGCCTGCTTGTATTTCTGTCATGCGCACGGGTGTCGGCATTGTCATGTAGAATGCCGTGCCTGCCGCTGCTGCCGCTATAAGCAGAACGATTGCTGCAATTTTAATCGACTTTTTCATATCTATTCCCTCTCTTTCAAGACTTCTACCATGTCAAATTTTGAAATCCGCCGTTTTGCGGAGTAGTTTGACAGCATGATTGCTACCGCGCAGCCTACCGCTGCCATTATGTAGGCTTGGGTGGACAGTATGCTCGGCATACTCATCATCGTCGTGTCCATAATCGCGTTTAGTCCCGTCATAAGGCCGCCCGCGAGCGGTATGCCGAAAATCATTCCGATAACGGCAAGCACCCAGTACTCGAAGCGCATTATTTCGCAGACCTCGTCCGGGCTTAGCCCCAGGACTCGCAGAGTCGCGTATTCGCGCTGGCGTTCCGACAGGGATATGGTCGCGGTGTTGTAAATAATCGCAAACGCAATCGCAATCCCCATGACGTACATAGCGGTATATATGAATGAAAACGGCTCCATCATATCTATGAACGCTTGCAGCGAGGCGTCTACCGACTCTACCGTCGCCGTAAGCGGGCTTTCTGTGAAAAGGTCGCTTACATAAGCCACGTTGTCCGTACCTATCATCAGCGCGGATGCAACGGGCGGGTGGCTGACCAAATCAGCAAGCGACCGCAGCTCCATAAACGCGCCGGAGCCGACACTCTGGTCGATAACCCGCGCGACAGGCACCGCAATCTCATCCTCCGAAAGGAAGGTCGAGATGTACAATATGTCGCCCGCGCGCGCGTTCAGGCTGTCGGCAATGCCGTTTGTGATAATCAGCCCGAACTCGGGCGGAGGATGCGCCACACGGCGCGATGTATCGAATATACTAAACAGCCTGCTGTACGACGGCACACCCGTGACAAACGTGCCCTCGCGCAGGTGCCCGTTCGCAAGCACGACAGGCAGCTCCCACAGACCCTCGGCTTGGCTTACTTCGGGCATTGCAAACGCGGCTTCTACGGCTTGCTCGTAGCGCACGGGGCGCGTCAGTGTCACCCGCATGTTGTACAGCCGAATGTCCTCGAACTGCGAATACAGCATGGCGTCTATCATGCCCTGCATGTCGCCGAAGACCGTCAGCACCATAAAGCCGAACGTGACGCCGACAACGGTAAACGCCGAGCGGAACGGGTGCCGCACTATCCCGCGGAGCGCCATCTGCCCGCGCGAGTTCAAAATGAAACGCAGTCCCGGAATCTTCCCAACGATATCGAACTTAACGGGCTTAGGCGCCTCCGGGCGCATGGCTTCCGCAGGGCTGAGCTGCAAAGCCCGCAAAGCGCCCATGAACGCCCCAAGCAGCCCGCCGCCCACACCAATCACCAGACAGAAAATCAAATAAACAGGCTCCACAGTCTGAGCAAGCTCGGGCATAGTAAAGAACTCCAGGAACATGCCGAGATAAACCCCCGCAAGCGCCCCGCCGTAAAAGAACCCCAAAAGCCCGCCGACAAGCCCCGTAATCCCGCCGTAAGCCATATAATGCAGCACCATGGACGCATTGGAGTAGCCCATGGCCTTCAAGGTGCCTATTTGAGTGCGTTCCTGCTCGATAATCCGTTTCAGCATCAAATAAAGGACAACCACCGCCATAGCAACAAACACAAACGGCATAACCCGCGACATAGTCTCAATCATCGGCACGTACATATCCATCATGGCATAGCTGAAATGCCCGTCACGCCCGTGGAGCGTAACCAGCCCGTAAGGGCGGAGCGCGTCCTGCAAGGCAAACTGCACATCCGAAAACTCGTACCCGTACGCAAGGGAGAAAAGCAGCTGGTTAGCCACACTAACCGGCTGACCCATCGTGTTAATCGCTTCCTCGGTGACATAAGCCGCGCCGAACCCCGCATGGTCGGGCAGCAAATCCGCCCCGCCGCGCGTCAGATAGATAAATTCCGGCGAGAGAAAAGCCCCGCTGACACGGAAATCAAAGGCACGACCCTGCGAAAAAACGCGTATCAAATCCCCAATTTCGAAACCATGGTAATCATGAAACATTTGGCTAAGCATGATATCGTTCCGAGCGGAGGGCAGCTCGCCGCTTGTGATATGCAGGTCGTTTAGCCGCCCCGCCGCACCCGTAACAAACGAACCCATCTGCAAGATGATAATGCCGTCATTTCCGGGAATCTCCGCCCGCACATCCATGGTGCTGCGGTGCATGACATCCGAAACCCCCGTCACAGCCCGCAGCCTGTCAACTTCGCTGATAGGAACAGCCCGCACATTAGCCCATACACAAGCGAGGCGGTAATCGGAATAAAACGACTCCATAGCCGCACGAAGCCCCGCCGCAGCCGTTCCCATAGCGGTGAAAATCATCGTGCCAATCATTATCAGAAATATACAAGCAAGGTAAGACCGCTTGTGCGCCCACATGGCGCGGTAGGCTTTCTTAAAGAGCATCGGTCAGTCACCTCCTACCAGCTGACATCATCGGGCGCCACGGGGTTCTCGTTTACTTGGATTCTTTCGATTAGCCCGTCTTTTACATAGAAGACGCGGTTCGCCATCTCGCCGATTGACGCATTGTGTGTGATGATGATTACCGTCTTCTTGTACTGTTCATTGAAATCCTTCAAAATATGCAGCACCTGCACGCCCGTTTTGAAGTCAAGCGCACCCGTAGGCTCGTCGCACAGCAGTATGGAGGGGTTCTTGCTGACCGCACGCGCGATTGCCACACGTTGCTGCTCACCGCCTGATAGTTGGGTCGGGAAGTTAGCCGCACGTTTTTCCAGACCCACATCCTTCAGCAAATCATCCGCAGGAATAGGCGTCTTAGACAACTCCGCCGCCAGCATAATATTCTCACGGGCGGTTAAGTTCGGAATCAGGTTGTAAAACTGAAACACAAAGCCCACAGCATTGCGGCGGTAAGCGGTAAGCTCGCGGTCAGACGCTTTGGCAATGTCCTTGTTGCCGAATAGAACCGAGCCCGCCGTAGGGCGGTCAATCCCGCCTACGATGTTGAGCAAGGTGCTTTTGCCTGAGCCGCTCGGGCCGAGGACGACTACGAACTCGCCCTCGTATAGGGAGAAGTCTACGCCGCGTAAGGCGTGGACGGTGACTTCGCCCATGGTGTATTCTTTGGTTAGGTTTGTTACGGTCATTAGGGTGTTGTTGGTCATGGTTTTTCACTCCCTTCGGAAATTGACCGGGTGGTCAACTGGGGGTATTATGGCATAGATTGACCGGGTGGTCAATAGGGGGGTGAAAAAAAGATACCGATTGCCTTTGTATTGACAGCATCAACTATTTGTGATAATACAATATGTAATATTACATTGTCACAAATAACGGGGTGCGTTATGTATATAAAGAGACATATTGAACAAGCGGTTTTAGACCGAGCTAAGATGAAAGGCGCAGTTGTTGTAACGGGAGCGCGTCAGGTAGGTAAGACAACTTTGGTAGAAAAATTGAAGCCGGATATCCCAAAGATTACGCTTGACGACTTGCCTACCCGCCGGCGCGCAACCGCAGAGCCTTCTGTGTTTTTTGATTTTTACCCGCCACCTTTATTCATCGATGAAGTGCAGTACGCACCTGTTATTTTTCACTATATAAAAATTCTGCTGGATAAAAGCCGCAATAAAGGCGACTTCTTTTTGACAGGCTCTCAAAGTTATGAACTTATGGAGAATGTAACCGAGAGTTTAGCGGGCCGAGCCGGGATATTGGAACTGCATGGGCTGTCCTTGCGGGAAATAAACAGCGAAGACTGGAACAAGCCATTTCTTCCTACCACGGAATATTTGAAGGAACGTATGGCAAACAAAACCGTGATGAATGTCCCAAAGGTATGGGAAACCATTCACCGAGGCTGTTTCCCGGAGCTTGTCACAAACCCGGACTTTAGCTGGGCGGCGTTTTACGCTGACTACATCAAAACCTATATAGAGCGAGATGTTCGTAAGCTCACCCAGGTTGCCGATGAAGATAGTTTTTATAAGTTTATGACTGTATGTGCTGCCATGACGGGGCAATTGCTCAACTTATCATCACTCGCAAAGGACGTAGGTATAAGCGAACCAACAGCTAAACGGTGGCTGTCCATTCTAAAAACAAGCGGGCTTGTCTACCTCCAAAAACCATACAGCAACAATGCAATAAGCCGAGCGGTTAAGACACCCAAGCTGCACTTTCTGGATATTGGCCTCGCCGCCTACCTTACACGATGGCTTACACCTGAAAATCTTCTTTCCGGCGCCATGAACGGTCATTTTTTTGAGAGTTATGCCGTGGGGGAAATCCTCAAAAGTTATGCGAACGCGGGATTAGAAGTTGACATGTATCACCTGCGTGATGGGCACCAAAAGGAGATTGATGTGCTTATCCACGAAAACAACACTCTGTACCCAATTGAGATAAAAGCATCCGCAGAGCCCAACCCTAAGGACATAAAAAACTTCGCCATGCTCGATGCAATCAAAAACGTGAATGTAGGCGAAGGCGGCGTTATTTGTTTGGCAAAAGAGATTCTGCCACTCAAAGGACAGCACAAGATTATACCGCTTTGGGCGATATGATGCTATAATACCAAGCGGAGGGCTTTGCCTATGGATTTAACAATAATCATGAGTATAATAATCATCGGACTGCTATTCGCAGTCATCGTACTTCTTCTGCTCGGCAGAAAAACCGACATACGTCCCATTGCGTCTATACTGAAACGCACCGCTGACGAGCAGCGCGACACCGTGGAGCGGCAAATCGCAAGCGGTGCTACAGAACAGTTTCAGCGCTTCGGTGTTATCCAAGAGAGCGTTCAAGACCAAATAGACAAGCTGAGCGCGCGCGTGTCCGCGAACCTGCAAGGCAACCGTACGGAAACTAACGAGCAGCTCGGACAGTTCTCTGCGCAGACGCAGAAGACGCTGCAAGCAAACCGCGAGGAAATCAACAATCAGCTCCGCGCTTTCGGCGAGCAGCTTGAGGCGAAAATGAAATCGCTGCAAGAAAGCACCGAGAAGCGGCTGGAGCAAATGCAGGGCATAGTCGACGAGAAGCTTCAAAAAACCCTTGAAACGCGGCTCACGCAATCATTCGAACTTGTGAGCAAGCAGCTTGACAGCGTTCAGCAGGGGCTGGGCGAGATGAAGAATTTGGCAGCCGACGCAAAGAGCCTGAAAAACGCGCTAATCAACGTAAAAGAACGCGGTACATACGGCGAGGTACGGCTCGAAAAACTTCTTTCGGACATACTCGCGCCTAGCCAGTACGATGTAAATGCTGAAATCGCAAGCGGCAGGCGCGTGGAGTTTGCGGTAAAGCTGCCCGGAAACGGTGACGAGCCGCTGCTGCTGCCTATCGATTCGAAATTCCCGGTCGAGGACTACAACCGTCTGCTTGACGCGGAGGACAAGCAGGCGATAGACGAGGCGCGGAAGTCGCTTACGCAGAAGATTAGAGTTTTTGCGAAGGATATTCACGATAAGTACATTCTGCCGCCTAAGACGACGGACTTTGCGCTGATGTTTCTGCCGACGGAAGGGCTGTATGCCGAGGTTGTGCGGAATGCCGCGCTTTTTGAGGAACTGCGCGATAAGTACAAGGTGACGGCGGTGGGGGCAGCTACCCTCTCGGCATTTTTAGGCTCTTTGCAGATGGGCTTCAAGACGCTTGCAATAGAACAACGCTCGCAGGAGGTGTGGGACACCTTGCGAGCAGTCAAGAAGCAGTTCGGCGAGTTCGAAAATGTGCTGAACCAAGCCCAAAAGCAGCTGCAAACCGTGGACACTACAATCGGTAAGCTTGTCGGGACGCGGACGCGTATGATAAACAGGGCGCTTAGCGGTGTTGAGCTGCTTGACGGTGAGACTTATCTTGATGATTTTGATGATAGTATGTGAATTGCGGGGCAGATGTTGTAGTTCTTCGAGAACAGCGCGTTTGTAGCAGCCACAAACGTCCTTTCGCAAATTAAAATCAACACGAGCTGCCCGCCGCGGCACCTGTAGCGGCTGAAACCGAAACAATAACAGCCACCTGCTGCGCGATAATCATATTAGTAACACTAGTAGCGGCATTCGCCTTAACAATACCGCTGCTTCCTTCAGCATAAGCACCCGCCGTAAACGCCGCCGCGTAAAGCAAAATCTCGGCATTCATAACCGAAAACGAGCCAAACCCCTTCTGCCCGCGCAAATAATCACGCGCACTAGCCAAATTCTCCGTAAGCTCGCCCGGCTCCGCGTCAAGAATACCAAGCACACCTAAGGACGGCAAGGTATAAGCCTTATCAAGCCTAATTTTCTGCTTTCTAAGCGAGCGGTTCAGCTTAAGCAGCCTCTGCACGCATTCATCGGTACTGCCGCCAAGCACAAGCATCTGCGCCAGATGCAAAACGCTTTTGGCACCGACAAAAATACTAAACTCCGATTTAAGCTGACGGAACAGATTCTTCATCTTGAGCGCGCCCGCATGGGGGTCTATGTCCGACAAAGCCAGCATAGCCGCGAAAATATAATCGCCCGACCCAATATGAAAGCGGTGGTTGGCCTTCATCTCGTCATAAAACGCACGCGTCCTCTGCGCCGTCTTCTCGTGACCGCCCTTGCCGCTGCCGACAGCAATCTCATAAGCCGCCGCGGCAAGAAAATCCCCGCCCCAAAACCCCTGCTGTTTAAGCAAATCATAAACCCGCATCACATCAGCAAGCAAGGCGGAAGGCTGCGGATGAAGCGAAAGCGCCGCCGCCATGTAGATGGAGAGATTACCGCGGAAACTGGAGAATATGCCTGTCTCGCTTTTAATAAGCGAGTGGCAGTCCTTGATTGCGGCAAGGTCAATCTGTTGCCCCGCCATGGTACAGACTAAGGCGGCAAGCCGCTTTGCCATGGCTTCCTGCCAGATGAAGCCGTCTTTGATGCTGTGGTAGTTTGCGGTGAATGCTGTTAGTTTTTCTTGTACGGTTTTATTCATTTTTTGCACCTCCGGGGTGTTATAATATCACATTTACGGTGGAAGTAAAATATGCTAGAATGCTTGATAGGAGGCTGATATAAAGTGACTTGCTTGTCAAACCCGCGGATAAACGAAGTAGCGCAGAAAGTTTTGAGTGCCGCAAGAGATACTTTTGGCGATAAACTTAACAAAGTAATTTTGTTCGGCTCATATGCCCGTGGCGATTTTGATGAGTATTCCGATATGGATTTCTTTGTATTGGCTGATGTACCGCATGATGAAGTTAATAAATGGGAAAAGGATATTGACGGCCGCATTCCGGATTTGTGGTTTGATTATGATTTGTTGGTTAGTATCCATATAACAAGTAAAACTATGTTTGACCGATACTTCAATGTATTGCCCTATTATCAAAGCGTGATTAGAGAAGGGGTTGAGTTGATTGGATAACGGCTCTGTTTTAGAGTTGTCGAGGTATCGGATAAGCCAAGCTCAAGATTGCCTGACTGTAGCGAAAAGCAACATGGATTTGGGGTTTTATAAAGACGCCTTAAACCGCTCGTATTACTGCGTTTTTCATAGTATACGTGCGGTTTTGGCCTTAGATTCTTTTGATTCCAAAAAGCATTCCGGAGTAATTTCTGAATTTCATAAAAAATATATCAAATCAGGCATTTTCCCCAAAAATTTCTCTAATGTGATTAGAAAATCATTTCAGATAAGAAACCGCAGCGATTATGAGGACTTTTATTTTGTAGTAAAAGAAGACGTAGCCGAACAGGTTAATGACGCGCAGGCCTTTCTTGAAGCTGTTATGCACTATGTAGATAATGAGGTGCAAAAAACATGTACATTAACTCAGCAAAACTAACCTTCCACATACCACACGCAAATTCCCTAAAAGACAAACGGCAGATACGCCGCAGCCTAACCGACAAGGCACGGAAGCGTTTCAACGCGTCTATCGCAGAAGTTGCTACGCAAGACACCCACAGAACACTCACCATCGGCATCGCGGTAGTATCCGGCGAGGCTGCCCATGCCGAGCGGGTTTTAGACGAGATTGTACGGTTTATGGAAGAAAACACAGACGCGGAGCTTACCGAGGTGGAACACTATGGCTATTAGAAACTTAACGCATTTCAACGACCCGCTTTTCCGCAAAAAAAGCAAAGAGGTCGTGAAATTCGATAAACGGCTTTGGGATTTGTTAGACGATATGCGCGACACCCTGAACCATGTGGGCGGGTACGGCTGCGCCGCCGTGCATGTGGGAATCCTGCGGCGTGCCTTTGTTGTTATTGACAAAGACGGTGTAATTGAGGTGGTGAATCCGTATGTCTCGGAAGAAAGCGAGGCGGCAGAGCGTGTGATGGAGGGTTCGATTGCGCCCGGGGCGCCGCGCGGGTATGTAGAGC
>Ga0209755_10002322_pt1 | contig 26484 bp, 22 predicted proteins | sample TergutCo191P1_FD_187301 | JGI IMG/M metagenome (GOLD analysis project Ga0209755, IMG submission 187301) | Cornitermes sp. P1 segment gut microbial communities from Petit-Saut dam, French Guiana - Co191P1 (SPAdes) (version 2) | ecosystem: Host-associated > Arthropoda: Insects > Digestive system...
AGTAATATTCCTTCGCTACGTTGTAGACGAAGCCGAAGTCGATTCCCGCCTTTATCTTTCTCAGCAGGTGGCCTTTCGGTATCAGATCTTCCATGTCTATCATGACCATGCATAATTGCCCGCTTTTCCTTCCCATCATTGGCTTTGCCTCTGGGATTTATTATAACATCCTTTGGGGCAAATTTATTGCTTTGTCAACAGGTTCAATTATTTATGGGCTCTGCCCGCGCCGCCCCGCGCTTCGGCGCGATTCGCCCCGCCCCCGCGTGCCGCCCTCCCAGCGCCGCTCGTGCCATGCCCCGCCCCGCCCCGAGCGGCGACAAGCGCCCCGAATTTGCGCTATCCTGCCTTATGCGGCGAGATTCGGCTTATGCGCGGGGGCGCCCACATGCGCGCGATTGACTGGGGCGAGTTCGCGGGGGGAAGTATGGAAGAAAGCGCCGCCCCGCTGGCGCTGACCATCGGGGTCTTCGACGGGCTGCATCTGGGGCACCGCGCCCTGATAAGCCGCGTCCGAGCGGAGGAGGGCTGCGTTCCGACGGTGGTCACTTTCAGGCAAAATCCCGCCGGCGTCGTCAGCCCGGGGCGCATTGCGCCGGACATTTTCGCCCTGTCGGGGAAGCTTGCGCTTCTGGAGGCGCTTGGGGTGGGGCTTGCCGTGCTGGTTGACTTTTCCCGGGAATTCAGTAAGATAAGCGGGAGGGATTTTATCGATCTGCTCCTGAGCCGGCGCCCCGTTAGGCTGATTGCCCTTGGCGAGGATTTTCGCTGCGGGCGCGGGCTGGACGTGGGGGCCCGGGAAATCGCCGAGATTGCGCGGGGCAGGGGAATCGAGGCCTGGATCGCGCCGCCGGTGACGGACGGGGGGCGCCCGGTCAGCTCGAGCCGCATAAGGCTGGCGCTGGCCCAGGGGCGCGCCGAGGAGGCCCGCAGGCTTCTGGGCGGATCCGCGGAGATTGAGCCGGGGGCGGCGCTGAAGTGGCTGCCCTTCGACGGCGGGCCGGCGGAGCCCGCGGAGGGCGATCCCTCGTGACATTGTTCCCAATTGGAGGAGATAAGCGATGGCGTTAGAGAAGGAAAGCGTTGAATCCATCATTGCCAAGTTCGGCAAGAGCGAGAAGGACACCGGCGCGTCGGAAGTTCAGATTGCGCTGCTCACGGAGCGGATAAAGCAGCTGGACGCTCACAGCAAGCAGTTCAAAAACGACAAGGCGGCGAAGCGCAGCCTGGTGGTTCTGGTCGGCAAGCGCAGGAGGCTGCAGAAGTACTTCGAGCGCACCGACCTCGAAGGGTATCGAAAGCTAATCAAGGCGCTGGGTCTGAGAAAGTAATGAATCCAATCAGAGCCACCCTTCAAATAGCCGGGAAGGAAGTAATCCTCGAAACTGGCAGGATCGCGAAGCAGGCCAACGGCGCCGTCTTCGCGCAGTACGGCGGGACGGCGGTGCTTGCCACCGTGTGCTCGTCAGCGGAATCGGTCGAGGGGCTGGACTACGTGCCGCTCACCGTGGACTACAACGAGCGCTACTACGCCGCGGGCAAAATCCCCGGCGGCTTCATCAAGCGCGAGACGCGCCCGAAGGACAAGGAAATCCTGGTCAGCCGGCTCATCGACCGCCCCATGCGCCCGCTTTTCGACAAGGCGTTCGGGCGCGAGATCCAGCTCATCCCCACGACGCTCTCGACGGACCAAACCAACCCGCCGGACATGCTGGCGATCATCGCGGCCTCGGCGGCGGTGCACATCTCGGACATCCCGTTCAACGGGCCGATCGCGGGCGTGCGCGTCTGCCAGGTGGACGGCGAGCTGGTGGTGAACCCGACCTTCAAGCAGATCGAGAAGTCCACGCTGGAGATCGTCGTCGCGGGGACGCGGGGCGGGATCACCATGGTCGAGGGCGGCGCGAAGGAGGTCAGCGAGGAGCTGATGATCGAGGCGCTGGAGAAGGCGCGCTCGGTGATCGTCGAGTTCTGCGACCTCCAGGACAAGCTGCGCGAGATGGCGGGCAAGGCAAAGCTGCCCCTCGCCCCGCCGTCGCACGCGCTGGAAAACAGGGACGCGATTCGCGCCGCGGCGTACCCGAGGCTCGAGGCCGCGTGCTTCCTGCCCACCAAGTTCGAGCGCCACGACGGGCTGAAGGCGGTGAAGGCGGACTTCGCGGCGCAGTACGCGGCGCAGCTCGAGAACGACGTTCAAAAAAAGCTCTTCGGGGCGCTGTTCGAGGAGATGGAATACGAGATCCTGCGCGGCGCAATTCTCGACAAGGGGCGCAGGGTCGACGGGCGCGGCACGGAGGACATCCGCGGCATAACCTGCGAGGTCGGCATCCTGGCGCGGGCGCACGGCTCGGCGCTGTTCACCCGCGGGGAGACGCAGGCGCTGGTGGTGACGACCCTCGGCACGGTGTTCGACGAGCAGATTTTCGACGACATCGAGGGCGACCGGCGCGAGAACTTCATGCTCCACTACAACTTCCCGCCCTACTCGGTCGGCGAGGTCGGCAGGACGGGGACCGGGCGCCGCGAGATCGGGCACGGCTACCTGGCGCGCCGCTCCCTCGAGGCGATGGTTCCCTCGAAGGACGTCTTCCCCTACACCGTGCGCGTGGTGTCGGAAATCATGGAGTCCAACGGCTCGTCGTCCATGGCCTCGGTCTGCGGCGGGACGCTCGCGATGCTCCACGCCGGCGTGCCGATGAAAAAGCCCGTCGCGGGCATCGCGATGGGGCTCATCACCGAGGGCGCGGGCGGCCCCGGCGACCGCTACGCGGTGCTTTCGGACATCCTGGGCGAGGAGGACCACCTGGGCGACATGGACTTCAAGGTCGCCGGCACCGAGGACGGCATAACCGGCTTCCAGATGGACATCAAGATCGCCGGCGTCAGCACGGAGATCATGCAAAAGGCGCTTGGCCAGGCGAAGCGCGGGCGCCTCCACATCCTCTCGATCATGAACCAGACGCTGAGCCGCCCCGCGGAGGCGATCAGCGAGTACGCGCCGAAGATTCTGACGATGCACATCGACATCGACAGGATCGGCGCGCTCATAGGCCCCGGCGGCAAGAACATCAAGGCGCTGTGCGAGCAGTACAGCGTGAAGATCAACACCGAGGACGACGGCACGGTCACGATTTTCGCCAAGAACACGCAGGACGCCGAGGACGCCAAGGCCGCGGTCATGGGCATCGCCTCCGATCCGGAGCCCGGCACGGTCTACACCGGCACGGTAAAGCGCATCATGGACTTCGGCGCCTTCGTCGAAATCCTGCCCGGCAAGGAAGGGCTCGTCCACATAAGCAAGCTCTCGCGCCAGCGCATCGAGCGCGTCACGGACGTGCTGAAGGAAGGGCAGGAAATCCAGGTCAAGCTCACCGAGATCGACAAGATGGGCAGGCTCAACCTTTCGTACATCGACGCCATCGACCCCGACGGCGCCCCCGCCGAGGACGCGGGCGGCGGCGGCTATGGCGACCGCGGCGGGGATCGCGATCGCGGCGGCTACGGCGGCGGCAGGGACCGAGACCGCGGCGGCTACGGCGGCGGGAGCCGCGGGCGCGACGGAAGGCCGCGGGATCGCAGGTAAGGCCGGCGGCTCCCAAGGTAGTCCAAGGCCGCTTCGGAAACGGCGGGTTAAGGCCCGCGGTTTTTGAGGCGGCTTTTTTTGCGCCGGAGGCCGCGCTCGGCGGGCGGGCGGCGTGGTTCCCGCGCGAGGCGTTAGACGAAATATGCCCTAGGGTGTGTCTTGGGCATTGTTAGATTTTTATGGCTCGTATGGGCTGTTTAGATATGCTGGCGAGCATTGCACTTATACATAAATGTAGCGGGGCAAAATACCACTACATAAATTTTGGAGGTTTCGATGAAAAAAAGAAAAATTAATTTGGTAATTTTAGGAATTTGGGTAATAGCAATTGTATTTGTAATGTTTGGGTGTGCATCAAATTCTGCCCCAGAAGTTGGTTCACCAACCCCCTGCAAACTTATCTTAACGCTATGCCAGAACTTCGTATGGATGGGAAAAGTTTAAAATTTGAATTTGGTGGTAACATTTGGATAGCACAAGTCAATGGGGTGAATTATATCGCCGGCACTTTTACATCTGAAGATACCAGTGAAGGAAGTATTCTGACGCTTAAGCAAACTCATGCTTGGAGGGTTGCAGATGCAGGATAAAGAGCAGTAAGAGGCATTGATCGAACAATCGGAAGAGCATTTTTTATTGTCGTTGGTGGTACTGCCACTGAAGCAGATGCACTAGGTGAACAATCTAGACAAGATGCAAACACAAAAAATTGGAGAAGAACGTCTGGTCCAGATATTATTCTTGAATTTAGATACGGTCCACCTGCAACTTTATTTCTTATACCTTAGATTTACAGTTGCTGTGGAGGGCATACTGCATTTAACGCACGGTAAAAGTACGCCGCCTTTAGGGCGGCTAGGGTTCGCTCGGCTATGTCGCCTACGGCTACTACGCCTCCACCCACAGTTTTGCTTTTGCGTGAAATGCTACGCATTTCTTTTATCGCAAAGGCAAAACCATCTTTTACCTTGAACGTTATTATGTGCCATTAATTTCGATGTGCCCCGATATAATAGCGACATTTGTACCACCGTGAGATGTAAATTTTTCCTATTTTTAGGGTCTTGACGACATGTAAACATTGTAATACAATGTTTACATGGTTCAATATGAAAATGAAATTGTCAAAAGGGTGGCAAACAGATTCATCCCAGAAGATATTTTCGTTCATTTTAATAATGCATTTATGGCTTTAGATTTGACAAAAGATTTACGGCTTTTTGATATAAAGCAATTAAAAATATCAAAAAATATAGAGCGAGTATATTACCGTCTTCGTAAAGGCAAATATCGAGCAATATTTTATATATCTGAAAGCAATATAAATGTAGTGGCTTTGGATAAGCGTGAGGAGGTTTACAAAAAATGGCTGTAATATCATTGAGGCTTAACCGCCAAGAGACAGAAATGGTGGATTTTTTGTCTAACTATTATGAACAGGACAAATCTTCGTTAATAAAATATTCCCTGAGAGAACTATATGAGGATATAGTTGATAGGGATGTGATTAGCGATTATGAAAAACGTGAAAGTGAAGGAAGTATTTCTTTCGTTTCTGCCGAAGATGTAATAAAGATGTTGCACACATCAGAATAAGAAGAAGAAATACAGGTTCTGATCATCTGTAGTAGAAATTAACGGCACATAACAAGCGGTAACTGTAAGCCGCCTTACGGCGGCTAGGTTCCGCAAAACTGTAGTCGGGCTTATGCCCTTTGTGCGGTTTTGCTCCACCACATTTTGCGGTTGCTGGCCTTTGCTTCGCAAAGTCTTTCTAGGCAACCGCGAAACGTCAGTTGCCTAGAACGTTATGCGACATATGGGCTAAGGGCAATATATAAGATATATGGATCAGGGGCTTGACAGGAAGAAAGGAAATTGTAAAAATTTACATAAATTCAACTGGAATAAAGGGGAAACAAATGAATAATTCATTTTCAGACAAGTTCATCGCTGACGAAAAGAATCTTGCACTATTGCAGGCCACAATGTGGGGCCCCAACGGCATACGACAGTCCGAGGAATTAGCTTCGCATTTTACAATCACAAAGGACATGAAAATTCTTGACCTGGGTTGCGGCATGGGTTTGTCGGCGTTGTACCTAGTGCAGGCATATGGCGCAGAGGTTTTTGCCACGGATTTATATGCCGACCCAACCGAGAACCATGAGAGATTTCAGTCCCTTGGCATTGCGGATAAAATCATTCCGATGTTGCTAGACGCAACGCAGTCGTTGCCGTTTGCAAAGAGCTATTTCGATGTGATTTTTTCGGTGGGCGCATACAATATGTTCGGCGATACCGAGGAAATGCTGCCAAAGTTTATTCCGTATGTGAAAAAAGGCGGCTACATTGCAGTTGCATTTCCCGGATTGAAGTATGATTTTGGAGAAAATGTTCCACAAGAAATGCAATCATTCTGGGATATTCCCGAAGTTGCAAGGTATGTCCGTGGCATTGGATGGTGGAAGGATTTGTTTAGCAGGGCAGAGGGCATAGAAATTGTAAGCATCAGCGAAATGGCTTGCCACAATATAGCTTGGGATGAATACCTTGCAAGCCTTAACCCTTGTGATGATGACTGCGAATTGGGTTCGGACAAATGGACTTTGGATATGAAGACGGCAGAGGATGGGAAGTATTTTAATACAATCCAGCTGGTTGCCAAAGTCATCTGAAAATAGGCAAGCTTGCCGTACGCCCATGCATCGCATAGCGTTCTAGGTTGCCTAGAACGTTGGCCGCGCGGGAGGCTTGCTTTGCGCGCGTCGCAATTGCGCCGCAGGAGGACGGACGATGAAAAGACGGATTTTCGCGGCGATCGCGCTTTTGGCGGCGGGCGCGGCGTTCGCGCGGCAGGAGGCGGGGCCGGGCGGCGCGGCTTTCGGCGGGATGGCGCGCGTCGAGGGCGGGACGTTCCTGATGGGGAGCTGCCCCACCGGGCGAAACGTGGAGCCCGCGCGCAGCGTCACGGTGAGCGCCTTCTACATGGGCAGGCTCCCGGTGACGCAGAGGGAGTGGGCCGAGCTTATGGGGTGGAACCCCAGCCGTTTTAGGTTCAGGGGAGGCAGCCGCCCCGTGGAACGGGTGAGCTGGCTCGACGCAATAGGATTTGCCAATGCAAAGAGCCTCCGCGCCGGCCTTGAGCCCGTCTACGCGATAAGCGGGCATCCGCGGCGCGGCCCGGCAACGGTAACGGTAACGTGGGACCGCGCCGCGAACGGATACCGCCTGCCGACCGAGGCGGAGTGGGAGTTCGCGGCGCGCGGGGGCATAGCCTGCCAAGGGAATTTCGCGTTTTCGGGCGGCGACAGCGCCGACGAGGTTGCGTGGCACAGCGGGAACAGCCGCCGAGGCACGCGGGACGTGGGCGCAAAAAGGCCGAACGCGCTGGGCATATACGATATGAGCGGGAACGTGTGGGAGTGGGTCTGGGACTGGTACGGGCCGTACCCGAGCGAGGCGCAGGCAGATCCCGCGGGCGCGCCTTCGGGATACAGCCGAGCGATGCGCGGCGGGAGCTGGAACAACGCGTCGACGCTTGCCCGCTCCGTGGCTCGGAGCAGGCGCACCCCGTTCCACCGCTGGGACGCCCTCGGGCTTAGGCTTGCGCGCTCCCCCTAGCTTAGCGGCCTAGGGGCGGGCCAGGGAGCGGGAAGCCTTCCTGCCGGCGCTGCCCGTATTGTAAAAAACGCCCGAACGGCCCATAATTAACGAAGATATGCAAGCGAATGCCCAGCCCGCGGCGATGATCAAGGCGTCCCGGACAGACCCGCGAGTGGCGCTGCCTCGCTATGAGAGCGCCGGCGCCGCGGGCATGGATCTCCGCGCGTTTCTCGAGGAGGACCTGGTTATTCCGCCTCTGGGGCGGGCAAAAGTCCCCACGGGGCTGCGGCTGGAAATACCGGAAGGGTTTGAGGGGCAGGTGCGGCCGCGCTCGGGGCTGGCGGCGAAGCATGGCGTGACGGTCCTGAACTCGCCGGGCACCATCGACAGCGACTACCGCGGCGAGGTGGCCGTGCTTCTTGCCAACCTGGGCGAGCGGGACTTTGCCGTGAAAAACGGCGATCGAATAGCGCAGCTTGTCATAGCGCCTTTCGCCCGCGCTTCCATTTCGGACGCAAGCGCATTCGCGGACGGGCCTGAGTCCGCGGAAACGGGGGGGCTTTCCGTAACGGCGCGCGGCAGCGGTGGTTTTGGGTCTACAGGATGAACGAAACCGGCTCCGGCACCATAAGAAGGCTTGTCACAGCCCAGGCCATGCGCAAGTGGCGCTTTTGGGAAAGGCCCGGCGCCGAAAGCCCGCGCTCGATGTCCCTCACCATTTACAGGTACATCCTGACCGAGGCGCTCTTCGCGTTCCTCATCGCGTTCCTGTTTTTTTTCTTCATATTTTTCGTCAACCAACTGCTCCTCATGGCGCAGGACATTCTGACCAGGCAGGTGCCTTTCCACCAAGTGGCGCTGCTGGTGCTGTTTGCCATTCCGTCGGTCATCGCCATGTCGGCGCCGTTCGCCTCGCTCGTCGGGACGCTGATGACGATCGGCCGGCTCACCAGCGACAACGAAATTCTCGTGATGCTTTCGTCCGGGCTTTCCTTCCGCAACGTTTTTCTCCCGGCGATAACCGTCGGCGCTGCCATTTCGCTGATATCGTTTGTTGCAAACGATATTTTGCTTCCCGCGGGAACGCTGCAGTTTAGGGCGCTTTACCGGCGCATTCTCGTCTCCACGCCGGCTTTGGAAATGGCCTCAAATTCGGTGATAAGGTTTCGGGACACGGTGATTGTCACCGGCGACGTGGTTGGCAATGCCATTAACAACGTTGTGATCATGGATCGCACCGGCGACGGCGAGCGGCGCATCATTCTTGCCAACACCGCCGAGCTTAGGGACGACGGCAGGGACGGCCTTAGCCTGGACATGACCAGGGCCTTTATCCAGTCATCGCGCGAGATAGCGCGGGATGATTACGACTATGCCTTTGCCGCGTCCGTGCGCTACTGGGTGCCGCAGGAGGACATAATCCAGGCGATGACCTCGATCACCCCGCGCGAGATGAGCTCGGTCGACGTGTTCAGGGAGATACAGCGCCAGAGCGCCGATCTTGGCGCGCGGATCAACGACAGGCAAAACCGGGCGGCGGCGCTGGCGCTGGCGCTGGAGGACAACCTGCGCATGGGCCCGGCCTCCGATGTCTGGAACCGCAGAAACAGCCAGCTTACGGCCTTTCAGCGCGAGGTGCAAACCATCGAGAACATGCGCCGGGATCGCACCCTTTCGCTTTACCGGCTTGAGTTCAACCAAAAGTTTTCGATCCCCTTTGGGGCCTTCTCGTTTATTTTCCTCGCGGTGGCGCTGGGGCTCATGGCAAAGAAAAGCGGCCAGACCGTGGGCTTTATTTTTGGCCTGATTATTTCCGTCATTTACTGGGCGCTGCTTTTGGGCGGGCAGACCATGGGGGTGCGCCTTGGCACTCCGCCTTTCTGGTCAATCTGGACGCCCAACATTCTGGCGCTGTCCATAGGCTCGATTCTCGCCGCCGCCAGGGTGTTCCGATGATTCTGGACCGCTACCTGCTTCGGCAGTTTGCGCCCATTTTCATTGCGGCCCTTGGGATGTTTGCCTTTCTTCTTTCGCTGATCGATCTGTTTGCCCATCTTGTGCGCTATCTTAACAACGAAGTCCCGTTCCGCGAAATCATGCGCATAAGCGCGTTCTACCTGCCGCAGGCCTTTTCGTATGCGCTGCCCATCTCGCTCCTTTTCGCGTCGGCCTACACGCTGGGCGATCTTTACGCGCGCAACGAGCTGACGTCGATTTTTTCGTCGGGGATTCCCTTTAAGCGCTTTAGCCTGCCGCTTTTGCTTCTGGGGCTGGCGGCGTCGGTTTTCTCGTTTTTTTTTGACGACATTGTCGTGGTTCCCACGATGCGCTCGAAAAACGAGCTTACCCGGCGGGCGCTTCGCCAGCACGTGGTCGAGCACAATTCCGACGTGGTGATAAAGGCGCGCGGCGGGCAGCTTATTTACGCTGTGGACTTTTACGACCACATTGGCCAAATTCTGAACGGCATCAGCATAGTCGAGCAAAACGCGCAGGGCGACTTTGTTTCGCTGATTCGCGCGCCCAGGGCGACGTGGAACGGCGACTACTGGAATTTTGTCAATCCTGTCATCTGGTTCTGGGACGACGGCTTTCTGCGCGCGGCCCCCCTCCCCCCCACCAGCGAATTCCGCGAGCATCCGGACGCCTTTCGGCGCAGCGCCGTGCGGCCGGAGGAGCTAGGCGCTTTGGAGCTGCGCCACCTGGTGAGCGACCTTCGCGCCGCCGGCCTGCCGTACGCCGAGGCCGCGGCGGATTTTTTTCACCGGTTTTCCTTTGCCACGGTCTCGTTCATAGTGATGGTGCTTTCGCTGTCGATGGGCGGCCGGTTCAGGAAAAACATCCTGCTGATGAGCCTCCTGGCCAGCCTTTCGGCGGCGGTGGTGTTTTACGTCATCGAAATGATAACCATGATGATGGCGCGGCTCGGCCAGATACCGCCCTTCGTCGGCGCCTGGTTTCCCGTGGCGTTTTTCGTTGCGCTGGGGCTTTTGCTGCTGGGCGGGGCGAAAACGTAGCGGGGGCGGCGGCAAAAGGAGAGGGGCAGCGGCGCGATTGACCATGCAGGCGGCGCATGCTACAATTTCCAGCGAAAGCGAAAAACGGGGCGCCGCTGAGAGGCGGGGGCATCGGCGCGGCTGCGGCGCAAATGGGAGATGGCTGACGGGATGGTGTTTAGCGTTGCTGCCAACGATCGGGGCTCCGCCGCGCGGGCGGGGGTTCTGCGCCTTCCGCACGGGGAGGTTTCCACGCCGGCGTTCATGCCGGTGGGGACGGCGGGGACGGTGAAGGCGCTGTCGGCCGAGGATCTGCGCGAGATTGGCTTTGAGATAATCCTTGCGAACACTTACCACCTTTACCTGCGGCCGGGGATGGACGTGATGGCCGGCGCGGGGGGGCTGCATCGGTTTATGGCGTGGGACGGGAACATCCTCACCGATTCAGGCGGCTACCAGGTTTTCTCGCTTTCCAAGCTGCGCAAAATCGAGAGGGGGGGGGTGCTTTTCAGGTCGCACGTCGACGGGTCCGGCCATCTTTTCACGCCGGAAAGCGTGGTGGAGGCGCAATGCGTCATCGGCAGCGACATTCAGATGCAGCTCGACGTGTGCAGCGCCTGGGGCGCCGGCCGCGGGGAGGCGGAAAGGGCGCTGGAGCTGACGACCGACTGGATGGGCCGCGCAATGCGGGCGTGGGAGCGCGCCCGGGGGGAGGGGTACGCGGGCAGCCTTTTCGCCATTGTCCAGGGCAATTTTTTTCACGACCTGCGCAGGCGCAGCGCGGAGGCCTGCGCGGAGTCCGGCGCGCCGGGGATCGCGATCGGCGGGCTTTCCGTGGGCGAGCCGAGCGGGGCCTTCGAGGAGGCGCTTGCCTTCACGGCGCCTTTGCTGCCGGCCGAAAAGCCGCGCTACCTCATGGGCATCGGCACGCCTGAGTACATCCTCAAGGCCATCGAAAACGGCATTGACATGTTTGACTGCGTGGTGCCGACGCGCGAGGGCAGGAACGGCAGGGTCTACACGCGCCGCGGGCCGCTGGCGCTGAAAAAAACCGACAGGCGCATGGATTTTGCGCCGATAGATAAAGAGTGCTCGTGCAGGGTGTGCAGGCAGCACAGCCGCGCGTACCTTCGCCACCTGTTCAAAAACGGGGAGATACTTTGCGCCATGCTGGCCAGCTACCACAACCTGCATTTCCTGCGCCGGCTGGTTCTTGACGCCCGCGCCGCCATCGGCGAAAATAGGTTTCTGGAGTTCAAGCGCGATTTTCTTGCCAGCTACGGGGAGGAGGCCGAATGAAAAAGGGATTTTTGGCGCGGGCCGCTATTTGCGCCGCGATTTGCCTGGGCGCGCTTTTGCCGGCGGCGCTGCATGCGCAGGACGGCGCCGCTTTGGAAAGCGCCGACTTGGATGGCGCCGCCCCGGATGGCGCCGCCGCGGCGGAGGCTCGGGAGCGGGCTCGGAGCGCGGCGGCGGACGCCGACGCGCTGCGCCGCGACATCATCAGGTTCGGGACGGAGACGGAAATCGCGGCGCTGATGGCCGAGCTGCGCGAGGACGGCACGGACGCGCTTGACGGCGAAATCATAGCGCTGGTGGATGGCACGCGCAATCACAGGATTCTGACGGTGGCGTTCAACTTTTTTGGCGAGCGTGAAAGGCGCGGCCTTGAGCGGCGCGCCATTCACGCCGTTGAGGAGCGCTTCGACGAGCACAGCGAGACGGTGCTTGCCGCGATTGACTACCTCGGCAGGATCGGCGAGGCTGAGGCGCTGCCGGCGCTGCGCGAGACGGCCGAGACCGAGGAAAGGCGCTACCTGCACAACGCGATCCGCGCAATGGGCCGGATCGGAGGCGCCATGGGCGGCGAGGGCGCCGACGACATGGCGGAGTACCTCATCGAGTTTTTCGAGGAGCGCGACCTGGACGCCCCGTCGCGGCGCGAGATAGTCATGGCGCTGGGCTCGGCGGGCTCAGGCGCCGCGGTTGATTTTCTTGCCGAGATTGCCGCCGACGGCGACGGCGGGCAGTTCCTGCGCATCGCGGCGCTGGAGTCGCTGGCGCAGATCGGCGACCCGCGCGGCGCCCAGGCCGTGCTTGCCGGGGTTTCCGCGGGCGAGCCGCACGTGCGCGCCGCGGCGGTTCAGGCGCTGGGGCCTTTTTCCGGCAGCGCCGTTGACGCGGCCATTCTCGACGCCTTCCGCGACTCCTTCGAGCGGGCGCGCGTCGCCGCCGCCCATGCCAGCCGCGAGCGCAGGCTTGAGGCCGCGGTGCCTTACCTTCGCTTCCGCGCGGCCCGCGACGACAGCCTGAATGTGAGGGAGCAGTCGATTCGGGCGCTGGGGGCGATCGGCACGGCCGAGGCTATGGGCGCGGTCGAAGAGCTTTTCGCCGAGCGCATGAACTCCTGGCGGGTGCGCCTGGCCGCGGCGGAAATGCTCATGAATCGCGATCCTGACAGGCACCTTGGCGCCTTTGTCGAGGAAATGGACGAGGCGCGCCGGCGCAACTTCACGGCGCTGCACAACGGCTTTCTGCGGATTCTCGGCGGCACGACGGCCGGAAACCTGGAGCCCATAGCGCGCAGTCTCATGGCGGAGAGGGGCGTGGTTGAGCGCTCCTACGCGCTGGAAATCGCCGCAAACAACAACCTGGTGGCGCTGGGCGACGAAATCAGGGGCCTTGCCGGGGACAGCAACCAGGGCCTGGCCCGCAGGGCGCGCAGAACACTTGAAAGGCTGGGGCTTCCGCAATAAAATATAAGGCGGGGCTTGCGCGCCCGCCTGACCGCTTTTGCTTGCTAGGCGCTTCCCCAGCGGCCCGAAAGCCGCGATCCGCGGCTTTCGGGAAGCCTATTTGCCGATGCAAGGACGGAACATGCAGCCCAGCCCTTTGCCAGAGAAAAAAGCCGGATCGGGGCCGCCGGCCCGCACTCAGGCGCTTTTCGTTGCGCTGACTTTTGTGCTGATGATCGCGACCGGGGCCCTGTTCGTCAACGGCGCCCTGCGCTCCCATCTGCGAAGGGAGTCCATGGAGCGCCTGTCCGTGACGCGGCTGCAAATCGAAAACGCGCTGGCCGAGTCGGAAACCATGCTTGCCGCGGCGGCCAGCGGCGTTCGCCACGTCATCATGCATGGCGCCGGCATGGAAGAGACGCTGGCCTTCATGTCGGAGATAAACGCGGCGCTTAGGGATCGGGCCGAGGAAGTGGGCAACGTCTACGGGTATTTCGACGCGTTCGGCGGCGCTTTCCTGCACTCGCAGCGCTGGCAGCCGCCGGAGGATTTCGAGCCCAGAAGCCGCCCGTGGTTCGCCGCCGCCATCGAGGCCGGCGGCGCCATTGCCGCCACCACGATATACAGAACCGCCGCGGAGGACGCCTACGTCGTGACGCACGCGCGGCGCATTTTCGGCGACGGCGGGGAGCCGCTTGGCATTATCTGCATCAACATGCCCATCGACCGCATTCTGGGGTATGTGGCCTGCATGAACCTGGCGCCGGGCAGCAGCTACGGAATGCTTTTCGACCAAAACATGGACATTCGCTGGCACCCGAGCCCGCACATAATCGGCAGCAACGCGCGCCTGGTGGGCGGCGACATCGCCATGCTTGCCGCAAAGACGGAGGCCGGCATCGACATTTTCGAGCAGCGCGCTCGAAACCACAAAAACCAAAGGTCCGTCGTCTTCTCCGAGCGCCTCGGCAACGGGTGGTCGCTGTACATCAAAACGCCCAGGTTCGCGTATCTTAGGGATCTGCGGATCATGAGCCTCATTCTCGGCGGCTTTGGGGCGCTTTTCGCCGCGGCGCTGATCGGCGCTCTCATGCGCGTGGACAGGGCGAGGAAAAAGTCCGATGCGGAAAGCCGGCAAAAGGACATCCTGCTGGCCACGATGGAAAAGGAAGCCGAGATCGGCAAGCGCACGCATCTCATGCTGGACGCCATGCCGCTCTGCTGCATCCTGTGGGACACGGATCACCGAATCGTCTCGTGCAACGAGGAAACGGCGCGGCTTTTCAGGCTGGCGAGCAGGGAGGACTTTGCCGGCCGGTTTTTCGACTTTTCCCCGGAGCTCCAGCCGTGCGGGAGAAAAAGCCGGGAGCTGGCGCGGGAAAAAATCGACGCCGCCTTTCGGGAGGGCTTCGGCCGGTTTGAGTGGCTGCACCAGACGCTGGACGGCGAGCCCCTTCCCTGCGAGGTGACGGCGGTGCGTATAAGGCACATGGACGAGCGCATCCTCGTGGCCTACACCAGAAACCTGCGCGAGCTTAAGGCCACGCTCGACGAGATGCGAAGGGTCGAGATGGATCTGCGCCTGGCGCGCGACGCCGCGGAAGGCGCAAACAGGGCGAAGTCCGTGTTCCTGGCAAACATGAGCCACGAAATCAGGACGCCGATGAACAGCATCGTCGGCTTTTCCGAGCTGGCGCTGGACGACAGCTACATTTCCTCGAACACCAAAAACTACCTCACCCACATCCAGGAGAGCGCTAAGGACCTGCTGCAAATCATCAACGACATCCTGGACATCTCGAAAATCGAGTCCGGCAAGATCGAGATGGAAAACATCCCGTTTGACCTGCACGAGGTGCTGACCCGGTGCAGATCGGCGATCACCCCGAAGGCCGTGGAAAAGGGCATAACGCTGTACTTCTACGCCGAGCCCGCGTTTGGGAAAATGCTGGTCGGGGATCCGACGCGGCTGCGCCAGGTGCTGCTGAATTTCCTTTCCAACGCGGTGAAGTTCACGAACCTGGGCACGGTGAAGCTGTCCGCCGCGGTCGTCAAGTCGGAGGAAAAGGCCGTCGAGATGCGCTTCGAGATAAGGGACAGCGGCATAGGCATGACGGCGGAGCAGATAGCGCTGATCCACGAGCCGTTCGCGCAGGGGGACTCAAGCACCACGCGCAAGTACGGCGGCACGGGGCTGGGCCTGACCATTGCAAAAAGCATGATCGAGCTTATGGGCGGCGAGCTTGAGGTGGAAAGCACGCCGAAGGTCGGCAGCCGCTTCGGCTTTTGCCTGACCTTCGGCATAACGGACATGCCCGAGACCGACCTTCCCAAAAAGCCCGCGCGGGCGTTCGAAATCGAAAGGCCCATTTTCGACGGCGAGGCGCTGATCTGCGAGGACAACCCCATGAACCAGCAGGTCATTCACGAGCACCTGACCAGGGTCGGCCTGCGCACGGTGATCGCCAGCAACGGCCAGGAAGCCATCGACATTGTGCGCGAGCGCATGGAAATGGGCAAAAAGCCGTCGGAGCTGACCTTCGAAAAGGACGGCAAGCCGTTCGACCTCATTTTCATGGACATACACATGCCGGTCATGGACGGCCTTGAGGCCGCGTCGAAAATCTCGGCGCTGGGCTCGAAGATGCCCATAATCGCCATGACGGCAAACATCATGACAAGCGACAGGGAGCAGTACCGCTCGATCGGCATGCACGACTGCGTCGGCAAGCCCTTCACTTCGCAGGAGCTTTGGCACTGCCTTCTGAAATACCTGACGCCGATCGGGCAGAAAACCGTGTCCACAAACGCGCAGAGCGAGGCGGACGAGCAGCTTCAGAAAATGCTGCGGGCGCATTTCCTGAAGCAGTACAAGACAAAGTTCGCCGAGATGGCCGGCGCAATCGAGCGCGGCGAGACGAAGCTGGCGCACAGGCTGGCGCACACGATGAAAAGCAACGCCGGGCAGCTCGGCAAAACCCGCCTGCAGCACCTTGCCAAGGATCTTGAGTCGATGCTGTCGAGCGGGCGGGGCCGGCAGACCGAGAACATGCTCGGGCTTTTGAAGGCAGAGCTGGACGCCGTGCTGAAGGAGTTTGAGCTTATGGCGCAGGCGGAGCGCGAAAGGCCTGACGCGCCGCCCGAGGACTCGGGCGCCGGCGCCGCTCCAGGCAAAACCCTTGGCATGGAAGACGCGATGGCGCTGGCCGAAAATCTTGAGCCGCTTCTGAAAAGCGGCAACCCCGAATGCCTCCAGCTCGTCGGCGACATTCGCGCCATTCCCGAAACCGAAAAGCTGGTTCAGCAAATGGAAGACTTCGATTTTGAGCTGGCGCTGGCCTCGCTTGCCGGACTAAAAAATGCATGGGCGCAAGGAAAACGAAATGGAACGTAAAAACAGCGTGCTTGTGGTCGACGACGAGATGTCAAACCTGCAAATCCTGAGCCACATACTCGGCGCGGACTACACGATTTACACGGCGAAAAACGGCCCGAACGCCATCGGCAAGGCCAGGGAATACGCGCCGGATCTCATCCTGCTGGACATAATCATGCCGGAGATGGACGGCTACCAGGTGCTTGCCGAGCTTCGAAGCGCCGAGGCGACGGAAAAAATCCCCGTGGTTTTTATCACCGGCCTTAGCAGCATAGAGGACGAGAAAAGGGGTCTGTCGCTCAACGCCGCCGACTACATCAGCAAGCCGTTCAACCCCATGGTCGTGAAGCTGAGGGTGCGCAACCAGATTCAGATCGTCAACCAAATGCGCACCATCGAGCGCCTGAGCAGGCTCGACCAGCTTACCGGCGTGCCAAACAGGCGCAGCTTCGACGAGCGCATCCAGGCCGAGTGGAAGCGCGCGATAAGGGAAAGCGCGCCGATGAGCATTCTGGTTATGGACATTGACATGTTCAAGGCCTACAACGACGCCCACGGCCACCAGCAGGGCGACGCGGCGCTGCGCGCCGTGGCCGGCATTGTCGGGCAGTCGCTCAGGCGCACGCCTGACTTTGCCGCGCGCTGGGGCGGCGAGGAGTTTGTCGTGCTGCTGCCAAACACGCCCCTGGGCGGCGCGCTTGAAATCGCCGAGACCATCCGCAAAAGCGTCGAGGCCGCGGAAATCCCCCACAGCGACGGCTCCTCCTCGAGGGTGACGGTAAGCATCGGCGTCAACGCGCAGATCCCCGCGCAGGGCGCCAGCGTGGATCCCTTCATTTCCATCGCCGACAAGGCCCTGTACGACGCAAAGACCGCCGGCAGGAACTCCGTGGCCCACAAAGCCGCCCAGGACTAGCCGGCGGCGCGCCGCGCTGCCGTTCCGGCGCGGCGCCTAAAGCGGCAGCGCCGGCCGAGCAGGGCAGGGCGCGGCGGCGCCGCCCGGAAAAAAAAACGGGGAGCGCCGGGCGGGCGGCTCCCCGCTTGCCGGCGCTCCCAAAACGGCTCCGCCGGAACGGCGGCGCTGCCGGCGCGCCGCCGTTCCGGCGCATTGCGCTAGAAGCCCGCCGGGTCGATGCGCTCCACGAAGTACGATATGTTCTCGTTGTCGCTGGTGAAATTGAAGCTGTCCCCGGCGCTCTTGTTTATCATGGCCTTGCCAAAAGGGGTTTGGTAGGAAATGACGTGGTTCTCCGGGTCGGACTCCCACGGGCCCAGAATCGTGTACTCCTCCGCCTGGCCCTTGCTCTGGTTTTTCAGCGAGACCCGCGTGCCGAAGGAAACCCTGGACGTGTCGATCATGGCCGGGTCGAAAATATGGGCGCGGTCGATTTCCTCTTTCAGCTTTTCCGCCGCGGCGTTGAGCTGCGCCTGCTTTTCCTTCGCCGCAATGTACTCGGCGTTTTCCTTGAGATCGCCGAGCTGCCTGGCGTCCTCGATTTCCCTGGAGTTGGCCGGAACCTCCACGTCCATGATGCGGACAAGCTGGCGCTGCTTTTCCTCGTACTTGGCCTTGGTCACGGTGAGCCCGTGCGAGACGCGCTTCTCGACGCTTTCGGTGAACTTGAAGTCCGGGTGCCTGTCCTGTATCCTGCTGCGCAGGTTGATCTTGTCCTGCGGGTCGAGGGTTTTCAGGTCGCTGAGGAAGGAGTAAATCCGCGCTATCGTGTCAGCCTCGGCGCCGTCGACGAATTTCCCCAGAACGTCGTCCTTGAAAAGGATGTTGTGCACGTGCTTGTTGATTTTCCGGGCTTCGGCGGTTTCGCGCTGGTTCTCGATGTCGCGGAACGTTATGTCAAGCAGGTGGATGAGGACGATGACCTGGCGCTCCTGGGGCACCCCGGCGGCCTCGTACCAGCGCGCCCTGCATTCGGCCCTTGCCGCCTTGTCGGCGATGTCCCTGAGCCTGGCCTCGGCTTTGGCCTTTCTTTCGGCCGGGTCCCGGGGGTCGGCGCCGGCCGCCTCGGCCTCCAGCGCCGCCAGCTCGCCCCTGGCCTTTTCCTCCTCGGCCTTCAGCGCCGCCGTTTTCGCCTTTGCCTCGGCGTGCGCCCTGTAGAGCCAGACCACCGCCTCGCGCCGCTCCCTGTAGCGCTCGAAGCAGTCCGCCGTCATCGCGGAAAGCTTGTCCTCGGCGTCCTTTTCAAGCTCGTCGATGATGGCGCCGTCGATGATGCGCGGGAAAAGCTGCACGTAAACGTCCGCCCAGCCGTAGGTGTTGCGGATCTGGCGGATGTATTCCTTTTTGAGGCTGCTGTCCTTCAGGCTGGCGTAAAGGCCGGCCACGTCCGAAACCCCCTTGAAAATCTCGGCGAAGCTGACCTGCAGAAAGGCCGTGAACTGGGGGTTGCTGTCGGAGATTTCCTTGATTTGCGCCGGATGCCTGCCCATAAGCTCTTTCGTCAAAAGGCACGATGCGACCGCCTGCTCGCCGGAGAGGTTCGAGGTCTTGAGGAACGAGCCGAAGTACGAAAACATCTCGACGAAGTACTCAAGGTCGTCCTCTGAGTAGTTTTGCGCGGCAAAGCTGCGGATGATGCCGACGCGGTGGTAGAAGTTGCGCTCGGCCTTGAACTCGTTGTACAGCTTTTCCGAAACGCTTATCGGGTGCTCCCTGACGGTGAAGACGTCGATGTTGTCCGGGCTCACCCCGAAGCCGGGATCGCTTCGCAGTATTTCCCTGGCCTTGCTGCTCCACGCCGTCCATTCCTTCTCGGAAAGCACTCCGGGGCAAAGCTCCGCCTTTATCCGCTTGAGGTCGCAGGAGTTGCCGAAGCTCTTTATCACGGTCTTCAGCGCCCAGGTTTTCTCGCCCTTGATCTTCTCCACGAGCCGCTCTTTTTTCCAGGTGGCGCGAAGCACCCAGATGTGCTCCTTTGAGAGGGTTTGCAGCGCCTCGACGGCCATTTTCAGCGACATGGAATGGCCGCGCTTTTTCGCGAAGTCGATTCGAATCTCGTCGCCGTCGATGCCGGCGATTTTCCCAACCCCCCACGTTCGGTGGAAGACGTAGTTGCCCTTGTCGAAGGCGATGTGCTTCTCAAAGGCGGCAATGGCCTCGTGCACGTTGCGGAAGGTGGGGACGAGGTTCGAGACGCGGATGTAGTCCTCGAGCTGGCTGTGCCCGGCGTGCTTGCGCCTGTAGCACTCGACGATTTCCCTGCGGGCCCACACGCTTTTTTCGTCGTACTGCAATATGAGCTTGAGGATGCCGATGGCCGTGTCGACGTTTTTTTCCTTGAAGGAATTGTACACGAGCGACAGGAGGTCGATGGCCTTTTCCTCGCTGATGGACTTCGCGACCCGCTTCTGAACGTGGAGGAAAAACTCGATGTCCCGCGGGCAGTACTCCAGGAGCTTTTCCCAGATTTCCTTGACGTTGGAAAAGACCCCCTTGCCGATGTAGCGGTGCAGCGCCTTCTTGTAGTAGTCGGCGGCGGCCTCGTCCTTTCCCTCTTTCTCGAAGCGCTCGGCCAGAAGCCTCGCGGTGTCGGCGTCCTCGTAGTCCGCCTTGACCAGGCGCTCCTGGTAGGCGTGGATGGACTCGTCGTCGTTCTCGTTCCGGCAGCACTCGATCTGCGTGCGCAGCGCGAACTTCGACTCGCCGTAGTCCAGAATGCGGCCGCACAGGTACTTGACGATGGCCCACTTGTGGTTGTCCACGAAAATGGTGACCAGGCTGATCATGGCGCCGTCGTCGATTATCTGGTGGGACAGCGCCACCATGCCCGAAATGTAAAGGGCGATGATGCTGTTCTTGGAATGGCCAAGATGCTCGTCGCAGCTTTTCTTCAGCTCGTCGACCACCTTCAGGCTTCTGGCTTCCTTCAGGATCGCGTCGAAGTCCTTGAACTGGCCGGTTGAGTAATTGCCCAGGGTGGCGCGGGTCCATTTTTCCTCGTTGAGCATTTCCCGCACGCTTTTGAGCAAGCCCTGCGCCTCCGCGGACAGGCCGCTTTCCGCCTCCGCCGCTCCTTCGGTTCCAAGATCTGACATTTTCAACTCCTCATCGTTTCGTCGCGCTTAGCCGCGCCTTTCATTGCACATACCGCTCGTAAATCTCCGGGTCGGCAGCCCTTATCTTTAGCAAAACCTCTTCCCGCAGGTCGGGGTCTTCCTGCTTGACGTCGTAGTAGTCGATCAGCCAGAAGTACCGGTTGATCAGCCTGGGCTTCAGCGCCGCCCCCCGGCTGGGGTTGCCGCGGCACTCCGTTTCCATGGCCAGGATCGACTGCTTCAGGCGGCCGAACTCTATGGGCTTGAGCTCGCGCGTCACCGAGAACAGCCCCCACAGCTTGCCGTACACCGGCATCCACTCGCGCAGCTCCTCCTCCCGGTAGCCCTTTTCCCTGAGCAGCTTGTTTCTCAGGCGCAGGATCATCTCGGACTCCATCATCCGCAGGTCGATTTTCCCGGGATCCAGGAAAAAGGCCTCGCGGAAAAGGGCCTTCGCCTTTTCGGCCTCGCCAAGCAGGGCGTTCACGTCCGCAAGCTCCGCCAGGGTCTCGCCGTCGTCGCGCCGGAAGCGCGTGGCCTGCTCGATGTACCTGAACGCCTCGTCGTATGCGCCTATGCCCTTGTAGCAGCGCCCGACCAGCAGCAAGAGGCCGGGATCGTGCTGGTTCACCCCGTCGCCCAAAAGGTCCCGAAAGCAGCACAGCGCGCAGTAAAACACGAAGCGCCGTATCTCGTACTGGCACAGGCCGTCGCGGCAGGAAATGCTCTCCAGGAACGCGTAGTACTGCCTGAGCCGGGAAAGTATGAACTCGCCCTTTTCGTATGGATCCCGGATTTCGCCCACCCGCGAGAGGCGCACGCACCACCACTCCATTGACATGAGAGCGTGCTTGATTTCGTCGCTGTCAAAGTCAATCCGCAGGGCCTCTTCCAGCAGCGCGGCGGCGCCCTTGAGCGGCTCGGCGATGCTCAGATCCGGATCGCCTTCGGCGCTGAAGGATTTCAGTCTGTCATAGGCTTTCCTGACAAGCCCCGCTACCTGGTTTTCCGTGTCCATTTCCCCCAGCGGCCGCCCGCGCCGGCCTGCGCGCGGCCTGCGCGGGGACAAAGCCCCTCCGGTATTATATCATTTTCCCGAGGTTTGACAATAGCGCCGATTTGCGGCATATTCATGGGTATGGGAAAGACCATAGTCGCGCCTTCGGTTTTGTCGGCTGATTTTGCCGACTTCGGGGGGGCGCTTGCGTCGATCGAGGCCGCGGGGGCGGACTGGGTGCATTTGGACGTGATGGACGGGCAGTTCGTGCCAAACCTGACCTTCGGCCCCCAGCTCGCCAGGGATCTGCGCCGGCGCAGCCAAATCTTTTTCGACGTCCACCTGATGGCCGAGACTCCCGGCCGCCTCGCCAGGGCGTTTGCGCCGTGGGCCGACGCGATCACCTTCCACGCCGAGGCCACCGCCCACTCGCACAGGCTCATCCAGGAAATACACGACGCGGGCTCGAAGGCCGGCGTCAGCATAGTCCCGTCGACCCCCGCCTCCATGCTGAGCGAGATTCTGCCCTTTGCCGACCTGGTTCTGGTGATGACGGTGAACCCCGGCTGGAGCGGCCAGAGCTTCATCCCCGAGTGCCTGGAAAAGGTGCGCTTTCTGGCCGGGCGCCGGCGCGAGCTGGGCCTGGGCTTTCAGATTTCGGTCGACGGCGGCATCAACGCGGAGACCGGCGCCGCGGCAGTGGCCGCCGGCGCGGACGCGCTCGTCACCGGCTCCTCCTTTTTCGCCGCCCCCGACAGGGCCGCCTTCGTCCGCAGGCTCAAGGGCGATTAAGCCCCCGCCGCGCCCTGGCGCCGCCGCCTGCCTGGCTGAATGGCGCGGCCTGAATGGCGCCGCCTGGCGATTTGCGCGGCCTGAGAGGCGCCGGCTGGCGGCTTGCGCCGCCTCCCGAGAGGCGCCGCTCCAACGGCCGTTGGCCGACGGCCGCCGGCCTGCCCGGCTGCGCCGCCCGGCGCTACTGGCTTTCGTAGCCCTGCACCTCGTCGAAGACGTATTCCAGGCCGACGCCGGCGGCGGCGAGCATTGCCTCCGAGTCGGCGGGGTCGTGGTAGCGGCGCTGGCAGACGACGCGGGCTATGCCGCAGTTGATGATCAGCATGGCGCAGGTGCGGCAGGGGGTCATGCGGCAGTAGAGGGTGGCGCCGTCGATGGGTATGCCGCGCTTCGCCGCCTGGCAGATTGCGTTCTGCTCGGCGTGGACGGTGCGCACGCAGTGGGTGGTGGAGCGCCCGTCCTCGTGGACCATTGTCTTGAGCTGGTGCCCGGCCTCGTCGCAGTGGGGAAGGCCGGCCGGCGCCCCGACGTAGCCGGTCACCAGGATTTGGTTGCCCTTTGCGATTACGCAGCCGGATTTGCCCCTGTCGCAGGTGGCGCGCTTGGAAATCGCGTCGCAGACTTCCATGAAGTAGTCGTCCCAGCTCGGCCTTTCCCCCCCGGCAGGGGCGCCGGCGGCGGCTTTGGCGGCGCCGGCGGCCATTTCAGCGGGCCTGCCAGCGGTCGCTAAGCAGCGCCGCGTAGGATCTGGGCTCGATTTTGCCCCTCGGCACCTCTAGCCTGTCCAGCAGGGCGAGCAGCGCCTCCCGGCTTTCCCGCACGAGGCTCTCGCTGGGCCTGCCGGCGACGATTTCAAGCTCCAGAAACCAGCCCAGGTCCTTGACCATGGAAACCTCGGCGGTGACGTCGGCCAGGCCGGCGCCCTGCCCGATTTTCCAGGCCCAGCCGCTTTTTTTTTTGTACATGCCCTTGAACAGCCCCAGGTCGCAGGCCAGCTCCTCGAAGAGGTCGGCGCTGGACACCGAAAACTCGCGCTCCTCGTTCACCTCTATGCCGCCGGAGACCGTTCTTTTCTTGACCGTCACCAGCGCCGACTCCTGCGGCTCCCCGCCGCCGCCGGGCTCGCTGCGGTCGCGGCGGACTCTCAGCCCGGAGTGGGGGAGGGCAACGGCGGGGGCGCCCTCGTTTATGGGGAACCAGTACGTGTCGGTTTTCTCGAAGGAGCGCTCGCAGGCGCCGAGGGACGAAAGGCGCTCTTTCGTCGCCTCGTAGTCGTCCAGCCAGGCCTTCAGCTCTATTTCCGCCGCCATATGGCAATTATAAGCCGGAATCGCGGAAAAACCAACCGCCTTTCCCGCGGCCGGGGCGCAATTCGCTAATTTTTGCGGCGCTTTCTGCCGACAATAGGTATGGTATGATCTTTTCCGGGCACTCCATCCTGCTGACGGCTCTTTTGGCGCTGCTGGCGAGCGGCGCTTTTGCAAGCGGCGCCCTTGCGGCCGAAACGACGCATGTGGTGGTCAGGGGGGACACGGTGTTTTCCCTTTCGCGCTCGCACGGGGTCACCCAGGACGAGCTGATGCGGCGCAACGGGATTGCGGATCCCTCGCAGCTTCGCATAGGGATGAGGCTTTCCATACCTTCGGGGCCGGCGCAGGCAGCGCCGCATTCGGCGGCGGCGGCGCAGGCGGCCCACTCCGAGCACACTGTCTCGGCGGGGGAGACGCTGTTCAGCATCGCGCGCGGGCGGGGCGTCACGGTTCAGGCGCTGCGCGACATAAACGGCTTTTCGCAGTCGCGCGTTCTGAGGGCCGGCGAGAGGATAAGGATTCCCTTCCCGGCCGGCGCTCCCGCCGCGGCGCAAAGGCCCGCTCCTTCCTCGCCGCCTGTCATCGCCAGCCCGGCCGCGGCGCAAAGGTCGCAGGCGCAGCTCACCACCGGCAGAAGGGCGGATCCCGCGCTGCGCTGGCCGATTGCCGCGTCGGAAGTGTCCTACATGAGCGGCAACTCAGGCGGCGTGCTGATTCTGGGCAGGGAGTCCGAGTCGGTGCGCAGCGTCAGCAGGGGGACGGTGGTTCACGCCGGGCCGTGGAGGGGCTACGGCAACGTTGTAATCATCGAATCGGTTGGCGGTTTTAAGTTCCTGTATGGCGCCAACGCGAGCCTTTCCGTGAGGATAGGCGACGCGGTCGAGCCCGGAACGGAAGTTGGCAAGCTTGGCATTCACCCCGCGTCGGGCAGGCCGGAGCTTGTTTTTATTGTTTCGAGAAACGGGCAGCCCGTGGATCCTGCCACGGCCCCCAGGTCATGATGCATATGCAAAAAGGCGGGAGATGATGGAAATGTCGCGAACTTTAATGCCCATGGAAATAGGGGTTGACAATGACAGCGAGGATCAGGACATGACATGGAGACGCAAGAAGCCTGCCGCGAAAGGCCCCAAGCGGCCCAGGCCCGTCAAGGAATCCGATCCGCTTGCGCTTTACTTCAAGCAGATTTCCAAGTTTCCCCTGCTCACCGTCCAGGAGGAGCAGGGCATAGGCGAGAAAATCGTCAGCCTGCGCCTGAAAATAAAGGCGCTTGAGAATGAGCGCGAGGGAAAGGAAGAGGCGGACTTTGCCAAGGAAAAGGCGGCGCTGGACAGCACCCTGCTGTTCTACAAGAACAAGATGATCAACTCCAACCTGCGCCTGGTGGTTTCCATCGCGAAAAACTACCAGCACCGCGGCCTTCCCCTGCTGGACCTGATCGACGAGGGCAACATCGGCCTTATCGAGGCCGTCGAGCGCTTCGACTACACAAAGGGCTGCCGCTTCTCGACCTACGGAACGTGGTGGATCAGGCAGGCCATAATAAAGAGCATCGCGGACAAGGGCCGGGTGATCCGCATCCCCATCCACATGCTCAACACCATCAAAAAGTGCTACTACGTGGCCAAGCAGCTTACGCAGGGCCTGGGCCGCGATCCCAGCGAGGAGGAGCTTTCCGAGTACCTGGGCATCCCCGTCTCCAAGGTCAAGGACATCGTGCGCCTTTCGCAGGAAACCACGAGCCTGGACACCATCGTCGACAACGGCAACCTGACCCGCCTGGCCGATCTCATCAAGGACGAGTCCATGACCGAGCCCTTCGAGATGGTCTTTTCGATGACGCTTCAGGAAACCATGACGGACATACTCTCCCAGCTTTCCGAGCGCGAGATGAAAATCATCCAGCTTCGCTTCGGCCTAGCCGGCGAGGGCCCGCTGACGCTGGAGGAAACCGGCAAGCTGCTGGGGATAACCCGCGAGCGCGTGCGCCAAATCCAGGAAAAGGCCACCTCGAAGCTGCGCAGCATGAGCGAGCTGCGCGAGCTGCGCGAGGGGCACTAGGCGCCGCGGAGCAACTCGGCAATCAGCGCTTCCTAAAAACCGGCAATTCTCAGTTATCGAAGCTTCCCGCGGGCAAAAGCCCTTGGCGCAAAGCGCGACACGAGGGACTCGAACCCCCCACCTACTGCTTAGAAGACCCCACCCAGAGTGTATCGCTTATCTTTTCTTATCCTAGAGTAGACCATAGTATAGAAGAATGTCAAGCGAAAACAACGCAGGATAAGCGGTGACAACCGAGGAAAAAGGCCAAAATGCTACAGTTTTGTGCTACAGTAAAACCGATACATCAGGGCTTTCCGTTTGAAGCCCGCCTGAGCCAGCCATCCACTGTCGGAAGCGGCGAGCAGATAGTCGAGGAACGGCTTGCCTACATCAGAAGCTTGGCGGGAAAGTACATGGACTGCGAATTTTTGACAGAGCCGCCGTTTGAAGAACGGCAATACGGCAAAGAACGTGAAAATGCAAAACGGTTACATCTTTGATGCCTGTGCCCTCCTTCGTCTATTTCAAACACGAAGGAGGATGGGAGGCTCTCCAGCCTCCAGGATTAAGGTGAATTGACAGGTATCCTGAGAGGTCGTATATTAGGTATATGAGGGAACATGCAATGACTGAAATTGAGCGAGATCAAAACCTCATGCTGGTATATGCCGTGGAAGGGTATTCACAGCGGCATAACCTGCCGGAAAAAGACACTATGGCTCTGTTCCGAAAACACGGGATCAATCAGTTAATCCGCAAAAATTATAATGCCCTTCATACCCAGAGTTTGGATGAAAGCATATCGTTTGCCGAGGATATTCTGTCATGGAAACAAGCCTGATTTTGTACCACGGCTCCAACCATGATTTTGACACGGTCGATCTTTCAAAATCAAAAGACAAGCGTGATTTTGGCAAAGGTTTTTATACCACAACCCTTCGTGAACAGGCGGAGGATTGGGCGGAAGCCCTTTTTGACAGATACAAAAGAGACGGG
>Ga0209755_10002323_pt1 | contig 26459 bp, 27 predicted proteins | sample TergutCo191P1_FD_187301 | JGI IMG/M metagenome (GOLD analysis project Ga0209755, IMG submission 187301) | Cornitermes sp. P1 segment gut microbial communities from Petit-Saut dam, French Guiana - Co191P1 (SPAdes) (version 2) | ecosystem: Host-associated > Arthropoda: Insects > Digestive system...
GTGAAGTATATCTCCGTATGCGTCGTATAGATGCTGTAAATCGCCGATAACACGCTGAGTATTCGGATAAACCTCTTCCAATAACATTCTTAGGGCTTCTTCTTGATTATTATTGTTTCTTAAATCAATAATTTCACGCGCTTTTTGATGGATAAATGTATGAGGACCAACAATATCCTGTAATAATTTTACAAGATCAGGGTTTTCAATACTTTTGGCTTCATCGCCTGCCAGCCATTGACCCAGCGAACATGCGTTCGAATCAAGCGAACCTGTAAAAGGCGTTCCCATATATACAGATTCTGTCAGATTGTGTCTCCAGTTATAATGCGAACTTAATATACTTGAAATATTCGCTTCAATTTCTGTGATGTGGATTATATCTTCCGCAGAATCTGTGAGGTTATTGATGCTGAAAAGCCCCACCACACCCAAAAAAGCGCCAATTAAGGCAACTATTGAAAAACCGCCGACCAATTTCGTCCGAATTTTCATATTTCCCCCCTTGCCGTTCAGACTATCCCAATATACTCCAAAAAATTAAAATAGTCAAACATCTTTCGGGCGGTTGTCCATGACCCTCACAGCCTTACCCTCGGAAATCGGCAGGGAGCCGCTTTCGTGAAGCTCGACTTTGGGGCTTATCGATATCGATACTTGCAGGGTTTCCTTGATTTTTTCTTTTAACGCGTTTAAAAGACGAGAATCGTCCATGAAGGTGTCGGCGTTTACTTCGGTTTTTACGGTGAGCCTGTCAAGCGCGCCGTCTTTTTCCACGACGATAAGGTAATTGTTGCCCACTTCTTTTATGCTCATGATTACTTCTTCGATCTGGCTTGGGAAAACATTTACGCCGTTTATGATCAGCATATCGTCGCTTCTTCCTGTTATGCGCCTTAACCTGCGGTGAGTTCTTCCGCATTCGCACGGCTCTGTGTAAAAAGAGGTAAGGTCGCGGGTGCGGTAGCGTAAAATCGGAGTCGCTTCGCGGCAAAGAATCGTTAAAACAAGCTCGCCCGTTTCGCCTTCTTTAACAGGTTCGAGCGTGTCGGGATTTACGATTTCTGCGATGTAGCCGTCTTCCCATACATGAAGACCCGCTTTACATTGACATTCAAACGCGACGCCGGGCCCGTTCATTTCCGACAAGCCGTAAGAATTGTAAACATCAACATTTAACAGTTTTTCTATTCGTTTTCTTGTGTCCTCTGAATACGGTTCTGCGCCTGCGAACGCGCGTTTTATAAAAAGGCTTTCGCGCGAAACGTCCGCTTCCTTCATTTTTGTTTCCAGATGAAGAAGAAAGCTCGGCGTTGCGTGTAACACAGTTGTTTTATAATCCTGCATCATCTTAAATTGACGCGCCGTGTTCCCGGCACCCGCAGGAATAACAAGCATGCCGACTTCTTCGCCCCCCTGATGAAAGCCAAGCCCGCCTGTAAAAAGACCGTACGTGATCATGTTTTGAAACACGTCGTTTTTTGTGCAGCCTGTAGAAAAAATACAGCGTGCCATAAAATCGGCCCACCTTTTAATATCGTCTTTGTTAAAATAAATTACAGTGGGCGTTCCTGTCGTCCCGCTTGACGAATGCAAACGCACTACTTCTTCCAAAGGAATCGCCAAAAACCCGTAAGGGAAACCGTCCCGCAAATCGTTTTTGGATGTAAAAGGAATTCTTTTAAGATCGTCAAGCGATTTTATATCGTCTGAACTTTTAATACCTGCTTTTGGAAGCGCCTCTTTGTAAAATGGAGCGCGAAGTGAAACGTCAATCTGCGCCTTCAATTTTTGAAGCTGCAAAGCTTCAAGATCGACGCGCGGCATTTTTTCAATTTGAGGACTTCGATACTGAAAAGTCATTATCCGGCTTTTTTTCCCTTGCCGGCAGCCTGCTTGCAGGCAAGCTGCTTGCAAGCAAGCTGACCAAGTTTAAAAGCTTTTGTGTTAGACGCAACCATCGCAGCGTCTTTTTTTGCAAAAGTGTCTGCGATAATTTTTTCTATGCTTTTTTCCTTAATGGGAAGGAAGCATGACGCAGCGCCAATCATGACAGTATTTGCAGCTTTGGAAAGCCCTGCCTCTTTTGCAAGCGCCGCGGTTTCGATAAGCCGCCACTTGGGAAGCTTTTTAATGGAAGAATGAATTCCGTTTATATCGGGATAATTGGGCATATTGCTGAACGGCTCCGAAGATGTGACAAGTATGCCGTCCGGCTTCAGATACTGTATGTAACGGAGACCTTCAAGCGGCTCCATCGCGATAATCATATCTGCGCCGCCTTTTGGCACAAGGTCGCCTGCGATTTTTCCGTCTGCGATTCTCATGTGGGACAAAACCTGTCCGCCTCTTTGCGCCATGCCATGCACCTCACTCTGGCGCACCTCAAGCCCGTCATTCATAGCCGCGTGGGCAATAATGGAGGCAACCGACAAAACGCCCTGGCCCCCGACTCCTGCTAGGATTACATCATATTTCATGAGGTTATTATGGAGGATATGGGGATAAAAATCAATATTGATAATAATGACAGATAAAAATTATTCAATTTTTTTCCATAATATAAAACAAGGGCTTTCCACCCATGCCCTTTTTGTATAGCAGCAAGATATAAAATGGTAGTTTTTTTCTAACAAAATAAAATTGATCTTTGTCCCAATTTGTGCAATAATGGGGAGGTATGGATGTGAACATCTTGTTTTGCAGATCGGCTTTCAAACATAAGGTAAGCGAAGCTGATATTCGATGGGCTATTGATACCGTAAAATATGACGGATATCTGGAAGATGATGATGCAGAAAACAAACGCTTACTATCGGATTTGATCGTAATGCAAAACTGCTGGAAATATATTACAATATTCTTGATCAAAATACAGTTCGGGTATTTCATGCAATGAAATGCCAGAATATTCACTTGCATCTGCTTGAAAATGAGCAGAAGGAATAATAAAATGCCGGATATGACAGAAGAAGAATATGAAGCCTTAGATGAAAAATGGACAAAAAACCCGCCAAAACCAGGTCCTAATGGAACAGGTTTTTTTGCCCAAAGAAAAGCGGTTTTAGAAGCGCAATCAGCCTTCTCAATAACTGTGGATTCTGATACGGCAGATTACCTTTTTTCAAAAGCAAAAGCCGCGCAAAAAACTCCCAGTGATATAATAAACGAAATGGTAAAAAAGGAACTTGCGGCAGCCGTATAATTTAGCGTCTATCACCTTTGCGTCGCCAAGGCGGACAAATAAAACAGAAGAGAATTTAACCACCAACCTCACGAACCTTAGTATCGGACCAGTCCAAAAGTGCCGTCTGTTTAGGGTTTTTTTATTGACAAATCTTGGTTTTTATGCCATATTATAAGTAGGCGGTAGCCGATAAAGCCATGCAAGAAAAGCGCATTCCTGATCTTTCGGGGTAGGATGCAGAATACTTGAGCATGGTTTTTTATTGACTAATCTAATTCGATATACATTTAATTTCACTTGAAATTTTACATTTTTTATGGTAGCTTAGAGGTATGAAACAAACAGTAACCTTAAATATAAATGACATTTCGGTCTTACAATTGCTGCGCAGTTTAGCCGCAATGAAGCTGGTAGAATTTACTACAGATGAAATACCTTCTCAAGAGGACTTAATAACGGCTCATCTTAACAAGATTTATAAAGAAGTCGATTCATCTCTTGACCCTGATTTAGTAAGAGTTCAAGCCGAAGTGCTTGGCGGCGATGATTGGTAATGATTAAAGGTGAAATATGGTGGGCAAACCTCACTGAAAATCCTTATGGATCAGAGCCTGGAAAATGCCGCCCAGTCCTAATAATTCAAAATGACGCAATCAACCGAAGTAACATACAAACAGTAATATGCGCAATTATTACTTCAAGTTTAAATCAAGCAGATGTTCTTGGAAATATAATATTAGAAAAAGCAATCTCCGGTCTTGATAAAACATCCGTTGTAAATTTCTCTCAAATAATCACAGTGGATAAAACAAGATTTAAAGGACAAGTCTCGATGTTGCCAAAAAAATATATTGAAAAGATCAACGAAAGCATAAGATATATATTTAACACTGAAAATGAACATTAATCGGTAATTAATAAGAAATTTTACCACGGAAAAGAGAAAAGACCTCGGACTATGTTCGGTCTTGTTCGTGTAGGAATCGCAGATTCCATTCGTGGTAAAAATTCCTAACTCTTCTTTTTTAAAATATCTTTAGTAAACAAATACCCGAACACATCCGCTGCAGTTTCCGCAAAATCAATCTTAATCGAAGAACGAATATCTTTATCAAGTTCGTTCCAGTCGTCTTCGTTGTCTTTTGGAAGAATGCATTTATCCATGCCGTTTCTGATGGCGGCTAACAGTTTTTCTTTTAAGCCGCCTATGGGAAGGATTCTGCCGGTTAAAGTAAGTTCTCCTGTCATTGCGATGCCGCCGCGCGGAGGAATTTTGCAAAGCGTGGAAAGTAAAGACGAAGCAAGAGTTACGCCTGCGGAAGGACCGTCTTTCGGGATAGCGCCTTCGGGTACGTGAATATGAAAATCAGATTTTGCCAAATCTTTAACATTAAAATTATACAAGGTTGCGGTGCTTCTAAGATACGAAAGGGCGATTCGCGCGCTCTCTTTCATTACGTCGCCAAGGTTTCCTGTTATTAAAAGTTCGCCCGAGCCGTCGTAGCGGATGGTTTCTACAGGCATGATGGTTCCGCCGTATTCAGTCCACGCAAGACCGTAAGTAACGCCGATACGCGCTTCGCGGTATACTACGTCACGTTTGTATTTTTTTCTGTCTAAAAGTTTTTCCAGGTTTTCGGGCTTTACAACTTTTGTAAACTCGGACACAGGTTTATCCTTGCCGTAGCCCTTATTTACAGCGTCACGTGCAATTCGTCTTATGCAGCGCGCGGTCTCTCTTTCCAGATTTCTAACGCCCGATTCCATTGTCCAAAAACGTATAATGTCTTTTAACGTATCGTCCCTGAATGTTATTTTTGCCGTAGAAAGACCGTTGTCTTTAAGTTCTTTCGGCACCAAAAATTGTTTTGCAATGCTTAGTTTTTCGTTTTCACCGTAACCCGGCACTTCGATAATTTCCATGCGATCCAAAAGAGGGTAGGGAATTGAATGAAGAGAATTTGCCGTTGTTAAAAACATAACCCTGGAAAGATCGTATTGCACTTCCAGATAATGATCCACAAACGTGGAGTTTTGCTCAGGATCAAGCACTTCCAAAAGAGCGGAAGCGGGGTCTCCCCTAAAATCGTGGGAAAGTTTGTCAATTTCGTCTAACAGAAAAACGGGGTTTACGGTTCCCGCTTTTCGCATGGATTGAATAATTTTACCGGGAAGCGCGCCGACATAAGTTTTTCTGTGTCCGCGGATTTCCGCTTCGTCACGAACACCGCCAAGAGAGATTCTCACAAAGTTTCGCCCCAAAGCGCGCGCTACAGATTTTCCAAGGCTTGTTTTTCCTGTGCCAGGGGGACCAACAAAACAAAGAATAGGACCTTTAATGGAATGAGGAGTGTCTCTGACATGCGGTATTACAGGAAACTGAGGGGTTATCAATGAAGAATGACTAAAAGTTCCATTATCTGAAAGCGTATCACCAAGTCCGGTTTTCGCGGCTTGCCCAGAAGCGTCGTCCTCTTCGTTTATTTTATTTTTGTTATCTGAAATTTTATCTTTATCGATAATTTTTGTTTCATTGGAAAGCAGTTCACGGACAGCAATGAATTCAATAATCCGATCTTTTGCTTTTTTCATCCCAAAATGATCCGCATCAAGAATTTTTTCCGCTTCGCCTAAATCCCCTGAGTCTACAGAATAATCGCTCCACGGAAGATCTGCTATCCATTCAAGATAACCGCGTAAAACGCCTGCCTCGGGCGAAAGGGGCTGGAGCTTTTTTAACCGCTTTATTTCTTTTTCAGCGCGCATGGCAACTTCCGCAGGAGGATTTTTATCTGCAATGCGTTTTTCCAGTAGGGCAAATTCGTCTTCTATTTTATCTTTGCCAAGCTCTTTATTAATTTCCCTTAGCTGTTCGTTTAAAATATACTCACGATGGCGTTTATCCATCTTTCTTCTTACTTTGCCCGAGATATTTTTTTGTATACCGAATATTTCATTTTCTTTTTCCAAAATTTCCAGTATGGTATGAAATCTTTCCCTTGTGTTTATGAACGATAATAATTCTATTTTTTTTTCGGATTTGATATATGCCGCATTGCACACAAGATTTGCAAGACGCTCGGGGTCTTCAGTTTTTTCCACCGCGCTTAAAGTATCCGGGCTTATTTTACCTGAGTATTCGGCGTACTGCGTGAACGATTTTTGAACGCTTCGCATTAAACCTAAATCTTCTGAATCAAGCGGTTCATTTAATCCGATCGTTTTTAAAGGTTCAACCCTAACCATCGAAAAATTATCCTGAGAGTTAGTTGAAATAATAGTGCCTCGGTACTCACACTGAAACACAACGCGGAAAGTATTGTCCGGAAGCTTTAAATGAGAAATAATTCTTACAACAGTGCCGATTGAATACGGCTCATCCGAAGAAAGACGAAGTTCGTTTTTTTTAAGGCACGAAGCAAAGAGGCGGTTATCTCTTCTTAACGCTTCCTCCAATGCCGCAATGCCGGGTTTGTACGTAATAAAAATAGGAACAACTGTCTGCGGAAAAAGCACAAGATCGCGAAGAGGAAGCAAAGGAAAATTTTCTGTGACGAGTTCTTCTGTTCCGTTGTAATCGTAAAAAAGCTGACTCTTTCCCTGTTTTCGGGCGAACAATCCGCTAAAAATATTTTTTTTGGGCATTACGCGCTCTTTTGCTTTTGCTCCAGATAAACTATCTCTGGCGGTTCAGATTTTTCCACTGTTTCGTGCGTAATTGTTACTTGTTTGTCACCTGCAATTGACGGAATGTCAAACATGATATCTGTCATAAGTCTTTCTACAATTGCGCGTAACCCCCGCGCGCCTGTTTTTTGCTTGATTGCCTTGTCCGCAATTGCGTCAACGGCTTTTTCCGTAAACTCAAGCTGAACATCGTCGTATGCTAAAGACGCCTGATACTGGCGCACAATCGCGTTTCGCGGCTCTGTGATAATTCTTTTTAAATCTTCGCGCCTTAATTCTTCAAGCCCGACAGTAATCGGAAGGCGTCCTATAAATTCAGGAATCATTCCGAATTGAATCAAATCATCCGGGTGCATGGAATCGTAAAGTTCTTTTAAAGATTTTTCGCCGCTTCCAGTTTCTGCGCCAAAGCCAAGAGGATGCTGAACAACGCGGCGCGAAATTAATTTATCAAGACCTACGAAAGCTCCTCCGCAGATGAACAGAATATTTGTTGTATCGATACGGATCATTTCCTGATTGGGATGTTTTCTTCCGCCCTGCGGAGGAACAGACGCAATCGTTCCTTCGATTATTTTTAAAAGCGCCTGCTGGACGCCTTCACCGGAAACATCGCGTGTAATGGAAACATTTTCGCCTTTGCGCGCGATCTTGTCGATTTCGTCGATGTAAACAATTCCGCGCTCCGCCGCGGAAATATTTCCGCCCGCGCTTTGAATCAGTTTTAATAAAATATTTTCTACGTCTTCACCTACATATCCCGCTTCGGTTAATGTAGTTGCGTCTACAATCGCAAACGGCACTTTAAGTTTTTTTGCAAGTATTTTTGCGAGTAACGTTTTTCCCGTTCCTGTAGGGCCGATTAAAAGTACGTTTGATTTTTCGATTTCTACGTCTTCGGTTTCCGCTTTTGGATTTGCAATTCTTTTATAATGATTGTAAACGGCAACGGAGAGCGCTTTTTTTGCGTTATCCTGTCCGATTACAAAAAGATCAAGATAGGTTTTAATATCTTTGGGAGTAGGGATGTCGCCCGAAAAATGCGAGGTTAGCTCATGTTCTTCTTCGCTAAGAATTTTTTTGCAGACTTCTATACATTCATCGCATATAAAAACGTCATTGGGGCCTGCAATAAGACGCCTGGCCATGTCTGCGCTTTTACCGCAGAATGAGCAAACCCTTTCAAAAACCTCAGGACCATTACGAAGACGCGCCATTTTTTTCCCTCGTTAATATGGAATCGGCTATGCCGTATTCAACCGCATCCTGTGCGGACATGTAAAAGTCTCTTTCCATGTCGGAAGAAATCTGTTCAATCGACTTGCTCGAATGTTTCGCAAAATATTCGATTATCAATTTTTTTAAACGAACAATTTCTTTTGATTGAATGCCGATGTCCCGCGCCTGGCCCTGCGCACCGCCCCATGGCTGATGAATAAGTACGCGCGAAGAGGGCAAAACCATTCGTTTTCCCGCGCTTCCCGCCGCCAAAATTAACGCTGCCATACTTGCTGCCTGTCCAAGGCAAATCGTCTGCACATCTGATTTTACATGCTGAATCGTATCATATATCGCAAGACCCGCCGTAACAGATCCTCCGGGGGAATTAACGTAAAGGTTGATGTCTTTTTCGGTATCCTGACCATCCAGAAAAAGCAGCTGCGCAACTACCAAATCTGCTGATATATCATTTATATCGCCGTCCAAAAAGACAATACGGTCTTTTAACAGACGCGAATAAATATCGTAGGAACGTTCCCCCATCCCCGTCTGTTCAACTACGATTGGAACCAAGTTACTCAATTTTGCTCCCATAATACTAATTTAACTATTATCTGACATGAAATCCAGATAATTCTCCTTTTTCCCCGGTTTTAAGTTGTTTTCTGCAAATAATATCTCTGTCATCTTTTTTTCTCTGATATCTTCCTTTAGATAGAAAACAGCTTCTTCGTTGTAATGTTTTTTTATTTCTTCGACAGGAGTGCCGTTTGCCGCCGCAATTGATTCGAACTCTTTTTCCAGTTCGTCGTCTGTTACCTCGATTTTATGCTCTTCCATTAAGGTTTCGACTATTAACCGCGAATGAAGCGCTTTTTCCGCCATTCCGCGCCATTCCTGCGCTTTTTCGCCTATTGCCATCATTTGCTGTATGGCTTCGACATTTGCGTTATAATAACGCGCGAGCTGTCTCATGCGGCCGTCAACTTCAGCTTTTATCATTGATTCCGGCAGGGTGACAGGAGAGCTCTCCATTATTTTCTTTAAAAGCTCGCTTAATTTTTTTTCTTTTAGACGATACTCAAGCTGTTTTTCCAAGCGTTCCTTAATTGAATTTTTTAAGTCGTCAAGCGTTTTGAATTTTTCATCGACATCCTGCGCCAAATCATCATCCAGATCGGGGAGTTTCTTTTCCTTTAGGGCTTTCAGCGTAATTTTAACTTTTCTTGTCTTGCCTGCAAGATCCGGATCAAAAAAATCGCTGTCAAACGTTTTCTCGAATTCTTTAACTTCGTCTTTTTTCATTCCCGCTATATCATCATCGAATTTAAAAACATTCTTTCCGTCTATTGTTAATGTAAAGTCATTACGCGAAATTTTCATTGGAGTTACGCCGTCTTCTTCAAAAATATCGTAGTCAAAAGTTACAACATCACCCTTTTTTGCAGGTGCGCTGTCGTCCTTATCAATTACGATTGAGTTTCTTTCGCGGATATCGTCAAGCTCTTTGTCGATGTCTTTTTTTTCAACCTCGGCATACGGATGCTCGACATTAAGCCCTTTCCACTCACCGATTTTAATTTCGGGAAGAACATCGTAAACCACCGAAAACTCGAGGTCTTTTTCAAAATCAAACTGCGGTTCACCCTGAAGTTCCGGCGTGGAGTAGGGAAGCGGCCTTTCGTTTCTGGGCATATTTTCGTCTTTAAAAATATCCTGCAGGGTCGATTCCATGATACGTCCCATTGCCTCGCCCTTTAAAGCCTCGGCAAACTTGCGCTCCAGCACTTCCTTCGGCACATGACCCTTGCGAAAGCCGGGAATCTGAAGATTCTTTGAGTATTCCCTGAGCATGTCATTGTATTGAGCCTTAACGTCCTCTTTTGGAACGGTGATATTCAACTGAATATTTGATTTTTCCAGGCGTTTTATTTCTTTGTTAATGGCCACATTTTTCCTCTTTTTACGATATTGCGAGGGGAGGGACTTGAACCCTCATGCCAATGGCACCAGATCCTAAGTCTGGCGTGTCTGCCAATTCCACCACTCTCGCGCTGTGGGCAAGCCCTCAATATAGGGTAGTTTATCAATTATTGGGCTTTTATGTCAATTGATCTGACCTGCATCCGTTGAAAGATATCGAATGCAGGTTTTTTTTACTTTATTGCGCTGCAGGTCCGCTTTCGCGTGTGGATAGCGGAGGATTGAATGACGCAAAGGTGGGTTCTGCAAAACCGGAATTGGTTGATACAACATTTAACGAAGGATCTGTCGCGTGATGAAGGGTAACGTTTCTTATAAGCTGGGTTATTCCTTCAAATATGCCGTTTCCATGACCCGGAATGCCGACGCCGAAGAAAAACGGACCCCTTGCAGTCGGAGCGGGGAGGTTTGCCCTGTTAAATTGAGCATGAGCGGCGGAACCGGAAATATTATATTGAACAGTAAACCATTGATTTGCAGCCGCTCCCATGGTTGCGAATGTTCTTGGAGCGTTATCTAAAATATAGGGCGCGTTATGGCTCTCAGGGCCGTCGCCGAAATCAAAATAACGGGTAATGCCGAAATATTCCGATTCATTTATAAACGATGTATTTTCCCTGTAAACACCCATAAGCCGAACCGCGTTTGTGTTGCGGATTGCTTTTCTTAAATTTTCAGCATCTACCATATAGTCAACAGTGAGTCTGTTATAATTGGCCCATGTTGCTCCGTCGGGAAGCGCAAATTTGTAGATCGCATAAGCGCCGTTTTCCAACGTAACTTTTTCGGCTCCCGGAGGTGTCGGCGGTAATCCCGCAGAAGAACCGCCTGTACTTGAACATACAGCAAGGGTAATCATCAATACCGCAGCGATAACAGCGATGAAAATAATTTTTGTCTTTTTCATTTTTTTCTCCTTAAATAATTTGACATATTACAAAGAATATCACCATATGCGAATTTTTACAACGAGAAATCCGGGCTATTGACACGGTTTATTTCGATTAATATAGTAAAAGAGTCGTTCAAGGACCGCTAGCTCAGCTGGTAGAGCAGCAGACTCTTAATCTGCGGGTCGAAGGTTCGATCCCTTCGCGGTTCAGAATAAAAAAAGCGCTGCCCAAATTCATGGACAGCGTTTTAAGATGATTAGAGCAAGTTTTTAAATATTTTTATCTTGTGTCTACTAACGTTAAACTAAACGTGTTTCCGGAACGAGTTGCGCCTATAAGCGTTCCCTGAACGGAAAAATCGGCATTTCTGCTAAGTCTTATTACATTATCCTGATTTGTAAAAAAGGAACAGGAAATATTCGGCATTACTGCTAAAAACGCATCAGATGGATCTGTGGTATTTAGGGTTATTCTAATCCGATATCTGTATGCAACGCCTTCAACTTCTCTGTTATTTTCGGTTACTTCAGAAATACGACCCGTTATATTAAATACCGAACCTTTTGCATGATTATCAATAAAATCCCTGAATGCAAGTTCTGTCATGTCTTTCATGATCGAGTTAACAAAGAAAATATCAGCCATCGCTGCTCTTTGATGTCTCTCAAAAAGAGCGGAATTGTTGCCAATTTCCAGTATTTTATTTCTTATCGCGTTTACCGCATTATTATAATTATACATGCCGAAAGCCCGTATTCTTTCCCAACGGCCGTTTGAATTTCTTTGATGGATATTATCATAAGCAAATTCAAGACGTCCGTTATTAAGACGAACCGTTATATCATAAGATATGGGCACAAGCAGCGCTCTTCCTGATATGCCGGTTAATGTATACGTATCATTATAAAAATCAATATTTATATACCTTGCGTTAGGATAAAGCTCCAAAAACGCGCCGTAAACTGCCGGATACAACGCAGTGTCAGCAGGATATGCAGCCTGTCCAAAAGCCGGAATAGCCATGAATACGCCAAAAACCAACATGGCAATGACTGTCATTGCCGCAAAGGAAAATCCTTTCTTCTTCATAAAAACAACCTCCAAAATTAATTACTTATAATTCCACTATAAGTAATTAAATAAATACATTATTATTAGCAACTTGTCAATGTTTTTTACACAATTTATAAAGAATTAATAATAATGGAAAAATTTGCCGAAATTCGTGAAATATTAGCTAAAAATCTTAAAAATCAACGAAAAAAATCAGGTTATACCCAGGAAAAATTCGCAGAAGTATCCGGGCTTTCGATTCAGACCATTAACGATATCGAAGGCAGACGAAAATGGGTCAGCGATAAAACGCTCTCTAAGCTTTCACAGGCGTTAAATATTGAATGTTATCAATTATTGATTCCGGATTATAAAGTCAGTAAAAAAGAAGCGGTTCCTGCGCAAAAATTAATGAGTTTAATGAAAGAGTTAAAGAAGGATGTCTCTTCCCGAATTGATGATCATTTTACGGAATTTCTAAAAATTGGCGGTAAATAGGAAACGGGTTTTTCGCTGTATTCCGAAAATAGCCGTCTTTCGGAATCGAACCGAAGACCTCATGATTACAAGTCAAGTGCTCTGCCAGCTGAGCTAAGACGGCCTGCGCCCCTATACTACCATGTGATAACTAGGAGTTGCATACGGTATAATCATATAAAAATCGTATTTTTTTGTCAATAGCGAAATTAAAAATCTGTAAAACACCTTATTTTATTAAGTAGAGCCTATCCGATTTTGACCTGTTTTTGGATGGTTTGGATACTAATCGCTAACGAGACTGTCAAACAGAGACTTTTTTTGCTAAAAAGCCTCCTTCGTTAATAATGAATCATTGCTAATTATTCCCAACTCAAAAAGTTTTTGCATTTGTAAACAGTTAACCCTAATAAAGGCATTTTGCTTTTCTCTAAAAAAGCAAATCTCAAGATATAACCATCTTATTTTATCCGTATTTACAAATATCGAAACATACCCGATACATTTTAATTGTTTATTCTTTTCACATTTTTCCTGTATCGGGCATGGGTATCTGTTCCAACTTGGTAATGGTACACGGCTTTCCCGATCCGATCTAACATCATATTTTTTTTGAAGTAATAAATCTCTAACCGACTCCATTGTATAATAATCGGTCATGATATTATTGCTGCAAAAGTCAAGTTAAATTGAATGGGTTGTGTTTGAAAAACTCTTTTACATGCTATAAGAAATTCCTTGCTTCTCGATCTTGTTTTACTTTCTTTGGCGATTTTTTTTAGCAAATACTGATGCTTGGTTTCCAAATAATGATGAAACAACTGCGCTTTTAGGTCACCTGGGGCAAACGCGGTATTTACAATATCTTCTATAGCATTTTTTATATTGCCTTCATAATTACTTACCATTTGTCCCATGTAGGCAATAAGAGCTTTTCTTAAATTAATACAGGCATCTTTTAATGTATCACCTACAGCATCCACTTCGATGTCAATACAAATAGCCTGATATACATCATCTTTTTGTAGAATAATGAGATTCATATCCGGTAATCCTGGAATGGTATGATTTTTTGGTACAAATACTATTTTACCAAAATCTACCACTTTATCAAAGGTCATCAACTTATCTCCCTTCCTATATGCTAATAATAAATGACTTATAGGCACACAGTCAAGCCCACGCAAAATACCATGCTTGACAAAATTATAAAAATTGTCTAATATGTCGCCATGGCTGATTTAATATGTTCCCAGTGTCAAGCCTCCATTTCGGACCCCATGTGGGTTTGCGAAAAATGCGGTAATCATACCAGACTGGGCTGGCAGCAAAGGCTGAGCATTACCGCAGATGAGGGGAGTTTTAGCGAGTTCGATTCAGGTATGAGGTCGGGTAATCCGATTGATTTCCCCGGATACGAAGATAAAATCAATGAATTGCAAAAATCCTGTGAAACCGGCGAAGCGGTTGTGACAGGCAAATGTACCATCAAGGGATATCCTTGCGTTATCGGTATCATGGACAGCCGGTTTATGATGGCCAGTATGGGCAGCGTGGTCGGCGAAAAAATCACAAGAGCGATTGAATACGCAACTGCGAATAAATTGCCCTGTATCGTTTTTTCCGCGTCCGGCGGAGCGCGTATGCAGGAAGGAATTATCTCTCTTATGCAGATGGCAAAAACGTCAGGCGCGGTCGCGCGTCACACTGAAGCGGGGCAGCTTTACATTTCTGTAATCACAGACCCGACTACAGGCGGCGTTACAGCTTCTTTTGCGATGCTTGGCGATGTAATTCTTGCGGAGCCCGGAGTTACTCTCGGGTTTGCCGGAAAGCGCGTTATTCAGGATACAATCGGGGCAGTGCTTCCCGAAAGATTCCAGACATCGGAATTTGTTTTTGAACACGGTTTTATTGATGCAGTTCCGCATCGTAAAGATATGCCTGAAACGCTTGCGCATATCATCAGGCTTCACGGCTACAAAGGAGGCAAGTAATGTCTTTAAACATGCAGCAAAAACTGGACCTTCTTAAAAATCTCGGGCGTCCTACCATTCACGATTATATTCCGCTTATTTTTAAGGATTTTTTCGAGTTTCACGGCGATCGCTATTACAGCGACGACCCCGCAATGCTCGGCGGCATCTGTTTGTTAGGTGACACTCCTGTAACAGTTGTCTCGCAGGTTCGCGCGAAAGATATCGAGACGCTTCAAAAGATTAACTTTTCCATGCCTCATCCCGAAGGATACAGAAAGGCGCTTCGTCTTGCAAAGCAGGCTGAAAAATTCCGCCGCCCTGTAATTCTTTTTATTGATACGCCGGGCGCGTACTGCGGAGTTGGAGCTGAAGAACGCGGACAGGGTGAGGCAATTGCACGTAACCTTCATGAGTTTATGATGCTAAAGACACCCGTTATTTCTGTTGTCCTTGGCGAAGGCGGTTCAGGCGGCGCGCTTGCTCTCGGCGTATGCGACGAGCTTGCAATGCTTGAGAACGCTCTTTATTCGGTTATTTCGCCCAAGGGCTTTGCGTCCATTTTATGGAAAGACGGCTCCCGCGAAAGGGAAGCCGCCGAGCTTATGAAAATCACGGCGGAAGACTTAAAACGTTTCGGCATTTGCGATAGAATCATTGATGAACCGGATGGAGGAGCGGCGAAAGATATCGGCGTTACTGCAAAAAACATCGGCGCGTTCCTTACGGAGACTGTGGGTAAGCTAATGAAAGAAGATTTTGCCAAATTGCCGGAGAAGCGTTATCAGAAATTCCGCAAGATCGGCGTATTTAAAGAATAATGGATGCAGCAAAAACTCTTTTATTATTAATTGACGTACAGAACGATTTTTGCCCGGGCGGCGCATTGGCAGTAAACGAAGGAGACAGAGTTGTGTCTCCTTTGAATGCGCTTTCCCGCGCGCTTGCCGCAAAAGGCGCTCGTGTTGCCGCTACGCAGGATTGGCATGCGGCAGGGCATATTTCGTTTGCATCGTCGCACAGCGGTAAAAAACCAAATGATGTAATTGATACGCCTCTTGTTAAAGGGCAGGTACTCTGGCCCGACCATTGCGTTCAGAGCACGCCTGGCGCAGACCTTCACAAAGACCTCGATTTAAAACCCGTTTCTGTTATTATCCGCAAGGGCATACATAAAGATATCGATTCGTATTCCACGTTTTTCGAGAATGACCGCAAAACCCAAACGGGTCTGGAGGGCTATCTTCGCTCCCTTGGAATTGAAACTGTAATCATGGGCGGCATCGCAACAGATTATTGCGTCTTTTTCAGCGCAATGGACTGTAAAAAACTGGGTTTTAACACAATAATCGCAAGTGACGCAGTCCGGGGAGTCGGTTTTCCGGAAAATTCGATAGAAACGGCAATTAAAGAAATGAAAAATGCAGATATACTTTTTTACTCTTCACAAGAAATATTGAATAGTTTAAACTGAAGGGGATGGAGAACTCAGCTTTATTTACCGATTTTTACTCATTTACAATGGCGCAGGGGTATTGGAAAAATAACCGTACGGAACGCGCTGTTTTTGAAATGATTTTTCGATTTCAGCCGTATGGCGGCGGTTACTCGATATTCGCGGGGCTTGGCACTTTGCTTGACAGGCTTTCCGGCTTTTCCTTCTCTGACGATGACATTAAGTATTTAAAAGAATTAAATATTTTTGAAGACGGCTTTACGGATTATCTTAAAACATTTCGTTTTACAGGTTCGCTTTGGGCAATGGATGAAGGAACCGTTGTTTTTCCGTATGAACCTTTAATCAGGGTAGAAGGAAATCTTATCGAATGTCAGCTAATAGAAGGAATGCTTTTAAATATAATTAACTTTCAGACCCTGATTGCGACAAAATCGTGCCGTGTCTGGCTTGCCTCCGGAAAGGGCAGTATAATGGAGTTCGGTTTAAGACGCGCGCAGGGATTCGACGGTTCTTTGTCAGCTTCACGCGCGGCTTTCATAGGCGGGGCGCAGGGAACAAGCAACGCGCTTGCGGGAAAAACTTTTAATATTCCTGTTATGGGAACAATGGCTCATTCGTGGATCATGTCTTTCGAAAGCGAAGAAGAAGCGTTCGATGCTTATGCCGATCTTTTTCCCGACAGAAGTATTTTTTTAATTGATACTTACGACACTTTAAAAAGCGGCATACATAACGCGATAAAAGCAGGAAAAAAACTTGCCGCCAAAGGAAAAACATTCGGAGTGCGTCTTGACTCCGGCGATATTCAATACCTTTCCAAAGAAGCAAGAAAGCTGCTTGACGGCGCGGGACTTCACAATGCGTTTATTACTGTTTCCAATGACCTTGACGAGAATATTATAGAAACCCTTGTTAAAGACGGCGCGCCTGTAAACAGCTGGGGAGTCGGGACACGGCTTGTAACCGGAGGAAGCGTCGCGGCATTTTCAGGTGTATATAAACTTGCGGCGATTGTTAAGGGAAAAAATGTTTTTCCTGTGATGAAATTTTCTGATAACCCGGAAAAAACAACTAACCCTGGCATTAAGCAAGTCTGGCGCATAAAAGATAAAAATGGAAATTCAATATCAGACGTTATGAGCATTGATGACGGCGTTGATATTCCAAAACATGGAGAATCGAACTATTTTTGGCATCCGTCAGCGGATTACCGTCATTTTGAACATTTTATAGACGGCGAAGCTGTGCCGCTTTTAAGAAAACGCATTGAAGACGGCGTTTTAAAAGGAGAGCAGCGTACGTTAGCTGAAATTAAAGAACACGCCGCTTCTGATATTGAAAGTTTTGACGGATCGTACAAAAGACTTTTAAATCCTCATGTTTATAAAATCTCTGTGACAGAAAAACTGCGCGCGCTCAAACTTGAATTGATTCACAAACATATTGGAAAATCCCGGAATTGATTTCGATGGAATTTTTTTGCATTTCATAATATAATATCAGTATGAACAAAATTCAGATCAGCTTTAAAAGCGCCCAAAAAACGGTCAGTTGCGCTTCCGGCACAAAGGCCAGGGAACTTCTTGAACATTTTGGAATTCCTGCCTGCGAAATTGCGGCTGTGAAAGAAAACAACGAAATACGTCCGCTTGGCACATCACTTTTGGTAAATGCAAATTTAGAGCCCGTTTTACTTGATTCACCAGAAGGGATAATGATTTACAGACGCACTTTGTCCTTTGTGCTGGCAGTTGCCGCGCGAAAGATTTTTCCAAAGGACGGCGTTTATGTGGGTCATTCGCTTGGTCACAGTTATTATTATACATTAAGTTCGGGCGGTAAACCAGAAGACAGCGACATAAAAAAACTTGAAGAAGAAATGAAAAATATCGTAAAGGAAGACAGTCAGATTTCCTTTAAATATCTTTCCTACGAAGAAGCGGTTGAACTTTTTAAGGCGCATAACCAGTCGGATACATCAATGTTATTGGAGCTTAGAAGTTCTTCATACATTAGGGTTAATGAGTGTAAAGGTTATATCGACATGTACGTGCAGCCGCTTCTTGATCGTACGGGGTTTTTATCGTCATTTGAATTAATATCGTACGAAGACGGATTTTTGCTTCGCTTTCCCGGTATCGGAAGGGGCAATAAGCTCGACGTGTTTCATGATGAGCCGCAAATTTTTAACGTTTATAAAAATTACAAGGAATGGGGAAAAATTATCGGCGTGCGCGTCGTTGGGGAACTTAATCAGCGGATTGCAAACAGAACTTTTAAGGAATACATAAGAATCGCGGAGGCGCATCAGGCAAGAATGATGGCAGATATCGCGCGTCAAATTTTTACACAGCGTGAAAAAATAAAAATGGTATTAATTGCGGGTCCCTCAAGCTCGGGTAAAACGACAAGCGCAAAACGTCTTGAGGTTGAACTTATGGTCTCCGGTTTAAAACCAATTATGATAAGCCTTGACGACTATTACAAAGGAAACGATGAAACGCCCATGGATGAAAACGGCGAGCCCGATTGGGAATGTCTTGAAGCCCTTGATGTTCCGTATTTGAATGAGCAGCTTCAGGCTTTGTATGCAGGAAAGGAAGTAACGCTCCCTGTTTATGAATTTAAAACCGCAGCCAGAAAAGAAAGCGGCGGAAGAAAAATAAAACTTGAAAGCGATAATATTTTAATTGTAGAAGGCATTCACGGTTTAAACGACGCGCTCACTCACAGTATCGACCGCAGCACAAAATTTAAAATATACATCTCCGCGCTTACGCAGCTAAATCTTGATGATCATAACCGTATCCCCACAAGCGATAACAGGCTTTTAAGGCGAATGACACGCGATTCACAGTTCAGGGGAATGGACGCGGCAGGCACAATCAGAATGTGGCCCAAGGTGCAGGCAGGAGAGCGCAAACACATTTTTCCGTATCAGAACACAGCTGACGCAACGTTCAATTCCGCGCTTGATTACGAGTTATCGGTTTTTAAATATTTCGTAGATCCTCTGTTACGTGCAATAAAACCCGGCAGAAGCGAATACGCGGAAGCGGTTCGTCTTTTATCGTTCCTTGAAAACTTTACGCCCATTCCTCCGCAGTATGTGCCGGGAACGAGTATTTTACGCGAATTTATCGGTGACAGTGAATTCAAATACTAAGGAAGATGAAAATTTTTTCCAATCATTCCCGGGCGCACCGCTCAGGATAAATCCTTCGCGCATTATCAATCTCATTGACTTTTATTTAGCGCCACGCCTCGCTGCTTGTTCACAACAACACGCTGCGCGTGATTTAATGGGCGCCTAGTGCCACATTAATCTGCGCTTTGTATTCTTTGGCTGATATTTTATTTTTTAAATAATCGGTGATAATCTGGCGCACGACAGGAGGGAAGGCGTTCCAGTAACGCTCGGGCCATGCGCCCATTTCTTTGCGCAGGGTTTTGTCAACTTTGGCGTTCATTTCGCCGTTTGAGAATGCGACAAATTGTTCGATCATGGAATGAAGAACATCGGGAGGGAGGCCGCCTGCCGTTTTTCCGGGAGCGACTCTGTCGGGAAGCCATGCCTGACAAAGCTCGTTTATCTGGCGGTCGTTAAGCTCAGGCGCATGCTCACGCAATAATTTTATGATCATATCCTGGACGGTTTTTCTCATCATATCGATGCTGCCGCCGACGCCGTCGTTTATTTTATCTGTAATCTCTTTTGCCATTTTCTGCGGATCCGGCATGCCGCCAACCGCGCTGAAAATCGTCAGGTCTTTTCTGCGTCTTGCGACAGCCTCCGCCAACGCCTCAATGGAGGCTTCGTTTGAGTGATTGAGAATATAATCCAGCGCTTGAAACAATCTCGCATCTGTCATTGGCGACAGTTAGACTTTTTTAGTGATATAATCGCTCTTTAAACACCTTGTGCAGATTTTAAGCTTCATTGTGGTGCCGCCAGCATCGGTCTTTACATTAACAAGATTCGGTTTCCACGTTCGGCGGGTACGATTTTTGGCATGGCTGACTTTATTACCGGTGATTGTACGTTTTCCGCAGATATCACAACTCCGTGACATATTTTCCTTCCTTCAAAAAGAGCCCCTTTCGGGTATATTATTAAATCTACCAGAAAGGGAAAATAATGTAAAGCCCTGTTTAATTTCCTGCGCGGATCGAGTTAAACCAGGCATTCGTATATAATTCAATGGATTCTCCCAGATCCTCCACAAGTTCAGTGATTTCAAGCTCTATTTCTGAATACATGGGCAGGTTCATCCTTCTGATTTGCCTTGCGGGAACGTTAACTGTCGCAGGCAAACCAAAAGAATCGACAAATTCGGCATAAATCTCCGGTCTGTGGATAAAATCAATGAATTTATGAGCCATTTCGATGTTTCTTGCGTTTCTTAAAATTACCATATTGTCGATGTACGAAGGGCCGCCTTCATTCGGAATAAAAAAGACCGTATCCGAAAGGAGCTGTTCATTGCCGGCAATTTCTTCAAAAATTCCTTCGGGATAGCCGTGAACAACCCAAAAGTCGCCGCTTGCATATCCCTTGCCGAAAGTTTCAGCGTCAAATCTTACAAGATTGGGTTTCCATGAATTGTTGATAAGATCCCTTGCTTCTGTTACATGACCAGGATTGATTGTGTTTACAGAATAACCCAGGAAGACGAGCGCTCCGCCCAGAACTTCGCGAAGGTCATCAAGCATCGTCATTCGGCCTTTCAGGTCTTCTCTTTCAAAAATTGACCAGCTTCGTTCAAAATTGGGAACTCTTGACGTGTTAACAATGATTCCCGCAGCGCCGTAGAAATACGGAACTGAATATTCCATCTCAGGATCATAAACTGCCCTGCGTAAAACTTCAGAATCAATATTACCCAGATTTCTCATGATGGATCTGTCAATCTTTTCAAGCATGCCTTCCCGAATCATTATTGGAACATAATCCTTGGAAGGGAACACTACATCGTAGCCTGCGTTTCTTCCGCGGGTTGCGCGAAGCTTTGCATACATCTCTTCGTTAGATGCAAACTCGTCGTAAATAACACGAACATTGTATTCGTTTTCAAACTTTTCTATGACAGAGTCCGGCGTATAATACGTCCAATTGTAAATATACAGCCGTTCTCTTGAATCACAGGAAGCAATTACGGTCAACAAGACTGCCATAACCGAAAGATAGATGATGCTTTTTATTTTCATCAATCATCCCCTTGTTTATAAATTTTCTTAGTCTCCCATTCTTATGGAGCCAAACCATGCGTCATTATAAAGATCCAATGCGCTTCCCAGATCTCTTTTTAATTCAACCCTTTCAAGGTCTTCTGCAGTATACCATGAACGGCCCTGACCCTGATACCCTTGCGTTAGCTGACGAGCAGGAACGTTCGCGGTTGAGGGAAAGCCGAAAGCGTCGCAGAACTCGGCGTATATTTCCGGGCGGTGTATAAAGTTTATGAATTGATGCGCAAGCTCAATATTTCTGGCTCTTCTTAAAATTACCATACTGTCGATATATGCAGGTCCGCCTTCTTCGGGTATAAAGAAAACGGTGTTTGCCATCATTCTTGGATCTTCTGCGATTTCTTCAAAGACAACTTCGGGGTATCCTTGCACAACCCAGAAATCGCCTGTGGCAAAACCTTTGCCGAATGCTTCGGCGTCGAATTTTACAAGATTCGGTTTCCATGAGTAGTTAATCAGGTTTCTGGCTTCGATAATCTGCGAAGGATCTGTTGTATTTACTGAATAACCCAGATGAACCAGAGCGTCTCCCATAACTTCCCTCATGTCGTCTAACATTGTCATTCTGCCTCTTAAATCTTCTCTTGCAAAAATTGACCAGCTTCTTTCAAAATTTGGAACTCTTGCAGTATTTACAATAACGCCTGCCGCTCCGAAATAATACGGAACCGAATATTCCATGCCTGCGTCATAATCCGTGTATTGTAAAACGCGCGGGTCTACGTTCGCCAGATTGGGAATAAGGTCGTGATTGATTTTTTCCAGCATGTTTTGCGCTATCATGATTGATACATAATCGGCAGAAGGGAATACAATATCGTAACCGCTGCCTCCGGATCTGAGTTTTGCGAACATGTCTTCGTTGGACGGAAACTCGTCATAAATAACACGGACATTAAACTCTTTTTCGAATTTTTCTATAACTGAATCCGGCGTATAATACGTCCAGTTATAAATATAAAGCCGCTCTCTGCTGTCGCAGCCTGCCATTACAGCTAACATTACAAGGCTTACCATGCAAATTAATACACGCAGTCTTTGCCTTTTAATAGTACTTTTTAAGACTGCGCCCGAAAAAAGTGTTTCTACCTTTTCCTCCATTTTTTTCCTCCGAATAAATTTTTTAAGAACCTCAATACGAGGTTCTTTTTATCCACGTTCGTGGGTTTTAAATCCTCATTTAAGGATTTTTCCTACTTTGCGGCGATATACTTCAGGAACTTTCTTAACATAATGCAAAGAAGAACAGTGCCCAGTATCATCACAACCGAAAGCGCGCTTATAAGCGGAGTAACGCCGCCTTTTCGCGTAATCGCCGAATAAATAAAAATTGGCAGGGTGGAAGAGCCAGGGCCTGCCACAAAGAATGTTATAACAAAATCTTCAAGAGATAAAGTGATAGCAGTAAGAAGCCCGGAAACGATGCCGGGCATACAGATCGGAAGCGTCACCTTAAAAAGAATTTGCCTTTCGCTTGCTCCAAGATCCTTCGCGGCTTCAATTATCGAAAAATCAAATTCTTCAAGACGCGCCATGACCATTAAGAATACAAACGGGATATTAAATGTAACGTGAGCTATATAAATTGTTAACAGCCCCAATTGGATTTGAAGACCTGCGAAGAAAATTGCAAGAGATACGCCGATAATGATTTCCGGCAAAATCATCGGAAGAAAAGAAATTGTCTGAACGTAACCCCGCGTTTTAAATTTATAAAAACTTACCCCAATCGCGCCAATGGTTCCGATTATTGTCGCCGTAGCCGCGGATGTTAATGCAATTACAAGACTGTTTCTAACCGCTGTCCACAAACCTCGTTCATTTAAAAGACGCTGATACCATCTGAACGAAAACCCCGTCCAGTTCATGCTTGTTGAACCGTTAAATGAATAAACAACAAGCACCAAAAGCGGGAGAAAAAGAAAAATAAGCGTAAAAATAAAAATTGTCTGAGATGTAGAAAAACGCTGCCTGAACGCGCGTCTTGCGTGCCTTGCCGCTTCTCCATTAATTTTTTGCGGTTTTAAGGAGGTGACTATTTTGGAAATGAAACTTTGACTCATGTCCCCTCCGTTTTTAAATTGGAATCTTTTGTTTTAGAAGCGTCTTTTTTCTGCATATACATCATTAAAAGAACGCCTGCTGTTGTAACGACCGTAAGCACCATGGAAATCGCGGAGGCTAACGGCCAGTTACGCGATTTTAACAATTGGTCTGCGATAATATTTCCAAGCATGTAGGAATCCATGCCGCCCACAAGCAGAGGAACCGCGTATGCGCCGAAAATGGGAATGAATGTAAATAAAACTGCCGTAAAAATTCCTCCGCGGATATTCGGAAGCAGTATTTTTATCATGGACGTAATTTTATTTGCGCCAAGATCGCGTGATGCTTCAAGGAGCGAAAAATCAAACTTGTCTATGGTAGAGTAGAGCGGAAGTATTGCGTAGGGCAAATACATGTAAACAAGAACAAGGATCACGGCGTTTTGGTTGTACATGAGAGGAAGGTAATCTTCGATTAAGCCGATGTTCATTAAAAATTGATTTACAAAACCGTTGTTACCCAGAATATTTATCCATGCAAAAACCCTGATAAGAAAATTTGTCCAGAAAGGAATAATAATTAAAAGCAAAAACAATGTTTGATGTTTGCTTCTTGCCATGAAGTAACCGCATGGAAGGGCAATCATTATCGTAATAAGCGTCGCGATAAATGACGTTACAATTGTGCGGAAAGTGATTCTTAAAAAAACAGGGTCTACAAGATAACGGTACGCTTCAAGGGAAAATTCATTAACAACGCCGCCGTGAAGTCCCTTTTTCATAAAACTAAAAACGATGACGATCGCGATTGGAGCAAGGAAAAAAGCTGTAAACCAAATCGCCATGGGTGACGAATAAAGCGGGCCAAGGTTTTTTGCCTTCGGAGCCGTCAAGGCTTTAAGGTTCACTTTTTTACCTCGACAATATAACCGTCAACGGCGCTCCATGAAAGATAAACCTGATCCTTCCAGCGAATGTCGGGTCCTTCATCGGAATAATTTGCGTGCTGTTTTATCACGCGAATAATTGTTTTATCTGTTTTAACATAAAATTTTGTCTGAAAACCTGAATATATGGGCTCATCAACTACACCCTGAATAAGATTAATGTCATCGCGTTTTGTCGCAGGTTTTTCTTTTGTAATGACGATTTTTTCAGGCCTTACCGTAAAACTCACCTTTTGACCTGCGTGAATTTCATCAACATCCGTTACCTTGATTAATCCAAGTTCAGGAATTTCGACTTCGGCCATGTACTCCGTTACGCCCTCAAAATCGTGGAGTTTTACTTTCTCAACATTTTTTATTGTGCCGTCGTAAAGATTTGTTTCTCCTATAAATTTTGCGACAAAATTTGTAGCCGGGCTTTCGTAAATTTCATGCGGCGTGTCAATTTGTAAAACTTCCCCCTGATCTATAATCGCGATTCTGTCGGAAACTGAAAGAGCTTCCTGCTGATCGTGCGTTACATAAATAAAGGTGATGCCGATTTCGTCGTGGATTCTGTCGAGCTCTATGAGCATGTGCTGACGAAGTTTTGCGTCGAGCGCGGAGAGCGGTTCGTCAAGGAGAAGAACGCGAGGCTCGTTAATTAGTGCGCGGGCAATTGCAACGCGCTGTTTCATGCCGCCCGAGAGCTGATTCGGTTTTTTATCGGCATGACCTTCAAGACGGACAAGCTGTAAATATTGTTCTACTTTACTTTTTATTTGAGTCGAGGAAACGCCTTTTAAACGCGGAGAAAAAGCCACGTTTTCAAAAACAGTAAGATGGGGAAAAAGGGCATAATTCTGAAAAACTGTATTGGTCGGACGCTTGTTGGGAGGCAGCAGAAGCACATTATCTCCGTCCAGGGTTAGCGTTCCTTTATCAGGATGTTCAAAGCCGGCTATTATACGCAACAAAGTTGTTTTGCCGCATCCAGACGGTCCCAACAGGGAGAAAAATTCCCCCTTTTTTATTTCCATGCTCACATTCTTGAGCACTTCGAAATCACCGAAGGACTTGCTGATTCCTTTGATGACAACATCGCTTCCAATCACGAGGGGAACCTCCTTACGCTTCGCTCCAGTCGGGTGAGGTTCACTATTTTCCTTCCAGCCTCCCTAGACCTATGATAAGGAAACAATGAGGTTTTTTTTAATTTATGTCAATAGATTCGAATAATTTTTTTACTGCGAGCAATAGTCTACTTTCCAAAGGAAAAGACCTTCAGGCGGCAGGGTAGGGCCGGAAAGGGAACGATCGCCCGAGGCGATTATTTTGCGAAGTTCCTGCGGCTCTGTTTGCTTTTCTTCGTAATGCAAAAAGGTGCCGGCGACAGAGCGAACCATATTCCGAAGAAATGCGTTTGCGCAGATTTCAAAAATCAGCTTGTCTTTTTCTATATAGAAATAAGCTCTGTAAATGTAGCGGTTTTTTGATTTGCTTGTATCGCCTGCGCCTGCAAAAATTGAACAGTCCGTTTCGCCGGAAAGAAGCCTTCCGTACGCGTTAAGAAGTTCAATGTGAGGATGACGGCGAAGTATCAAATGGTAACGGCTCTCGTGCGGTGAATTCTCTCCGCAGCGGCATAAAAATTGATAGCGGTAGAGCCTTGATTTTGCGCTGAAGCGGGCATGAAAATCACTGTAAGTTTCACTTGCTTCCATGATTCGTATTTCGTGAGGAAGAAACGAGTTCAGCGCCGGAGCGAAACGATTTGCAGGTATGCTGTCTATATCTGTGTAAAAATTGGCAGCTTGCCCTGCGGCATGAACGCCAGAATCGGTTCTGCCGGCTCCTGTCAGACTAACAGGGTGTCCGTGCATTTTTTCAAGAGCTTCTTCGATTGCGCCCTGCACAGTTTTAGTATCATCCTGTCTTTGCCATCCGCAGAAACCGGCGCCGTCATACGCGATTATAAGTTTTATGTTTCTATTCATTTTCCGAGAGTTCTTTGTTTAAGGTGTCGTAAAGAGTTCTTGCAATTTCCAGAAACGCGCCGGGTTTGTCTTTTGAAGATCTTCCCATGCCGAATAACTTTGCGATTGTGCGGCGCGCTTCTTCCAGAGAAGTTTTTCGCTGCTCCTCGTCATGCGCGGGTCCGAACTTGTAACGAAGATACGCGCACATGTAGAGCATGCCCTCGTAAGAATAATTTTTATCAGTATCGGGCCCGAATATTTTTAAGCCGGAAAGATTCTCCCTGCCGTTTTGTTCCCGCGAAAGCGCTTCGTTATAGCAATAC
>Ga0209755_10002324_pt1 | contig 26456 bp, 23 predicted proteins | sample TergutCo191P1_FD_187301 | JGI IMG/M metagenome (GOLD analysis project Ga0209755, IMG submission 187301) | Cornitermes sp. P1 segment gut microbial communities from Petit-Saut dam, French Guiana - Co191P1 (SPAdes) (version 2) | ecosystem: Host-associated > Arthropoda: Insects > Digestive system...
CTATCCAGACTGCAATAAGCAGGACCAAGCCTTTTACCATGTATTGATACATAACGTGCCAGTTCATCAGTTCCATGCCGTTATTCAGGCTTGCCATGACCAGGGCGCCGATTATTGCGCCAAATATGGTTCCTATGCCGCCGGTAGTGCTTGTTCCGCCGATTATGCAGCTTGCGATGACCTCAAGTTCAAATCCATTTCCGGCGGCGGTAGTTGCCGCGTTCAGGCGGGCGGTAAACACCAAAGCGCCTACAGCGGTCATGATTCCCATCAGCATACAGATGCGCATCAATGTCCTGGTGACATCGACTCCTGAAAGCCTTGCCGCCTCGATATTTCCGCCGATAGCGTATACATGACGTCCAAAGGGAGTACGGTTTGTAATTATGGTAAATATAGCCGCCACTGCAACAAGGATTAGGATAGCATAGGGGATGCCCCAGTGGCGGGCAAAAACCATGCCCAACCCCAAAATCGCGGCTACTATGATGACTATCTTTATTGCTTCCAAAGACGGCTTGAGTACCGTAAAGCCGTTGCTGATCCGTTTCTTCCTGGTTTTGATTGTTGCGATAAGGTAAATAATTGCCGCTATGACAACTAACATAATGGTAGTTAAATGCAGTGATTCCCTTCCGATGGAGAATGTGGGAATGTATCCCTGGCCTATCAGCTTGAACCCTTCGCTGAATTCCCCGACGGTTACGCCCCTGGTGATCAGCAAGGTAACTCCCTTGAATGCCATCATACTGGCAAGAGTCACAATGAATGCCGGAACCTTCCGGTAGGCAATCCAAAATCCGTGCCAGCAGCCGACGAGAAACCCGGCGAATAGCGTAATTGAAATTGAGAGAATTGGGTTTAAGCCTTTGACTACCATTAGCCATGCAACCAAAGCGCCCAGGGTTCCGCAGACAGAGCCAACCGAGAGGTCAATATTCGCGGCAACCATCACCAGCACCATCCCGCTGGTCATGATGGCAAAGGTAACCATCTGCATAAAAAGGTTGGAAAGGTTGCGCGGCTTTAAAAAATTGCCGCCGGTCAATATTGAAAAGATCACCCAAATTAACAGGAGCGCGGCGATCATGGTATACTGCCGCATATTGCTTCTCACTACCGCTTTTAATGCGGTACCGAATGTTTCTACCCTGTTTTGATTACTCAATTTAGTTTCCTCCTGTTACAGCGTTATGCATAGCGGCACTATGCGTAGCATAACCAATAATTTTTTCCTGGGTTGCTTCAGCCCTGGATAGTTCGCCGGTCAGTTTCCCTTCATGCATTACAATAATCCTGTCGCTCATTCCCATGATCTCGGGCAACTCCGATGAAATCATGATAATCGCTATTCCTTCTTCGGCAAGGCTTTGCATGATGGAATGTATTTCATATTTAGCCCCCACATCTATGCCACGCGTTGGCTCGTCAAGAATAATCACTTTTGGTTTTGTCAATAGCCATTTGCCCAGTGCGACTTTCTGCTGGTTTCCGCCGCTCAGATTCTGGACCAGCTGCTCTACTGAAGGAGTCTTAATTTTCAGGGATTTTATCATCTGTTCCACAGCGCTCAATTCGGCATCCTGATCAATCAGCTTTACGGAATTAAGCCTGGAGTAGAGACTTGGCAGCGCCATATTGTTTTTTACATTTTCAATGAGGACAAGCCCGCTTCCCTTGCGGTCTTCGGAAAGGTAATTAATTCCGGCGCCTATTACTTCGCTGGGTGAACTGGTTGAAACCAGCTTGCCAAAAAGCCTTACTTCGCCGGAACTTTTTTTCCCCCACACGCCGAGTATGCTCAACATCAGCTCGGTCCTACCCGCTCCCATGAGTCCGGCAAGCCCAAGGATCTCCCCGGCGCGTACCTGGAAATTGATATTGTTAAGCGCAATTCTGCCCACAAGTTCAGGATCGTACACGGTCCAGTTTTTGACTTCCATGACCACTTTGTTATGTGCTATTTCTTCCGGTTTTCTTTTTGACGGAGGGAATTGCTGAGTCATTTCCCTGCCTACCATAAGGGAAATGAGTTTGCCTACGTCCAGATCGCCTGTATTATATGTCCCTTTTGTTTTTCCGTCGGTTAGTACGGTGATGCGGTCTGCAATATTAAAAACTTCCTTAAGCTTATGGGATATAAAAATGCAGGTTATTCCCCGCTGCTTAAAAGCCCGCAGAAGGTTTAAAAGATGGTCGCTTTCCGTTTCTGTCAGCGCGGAAGTCGGTTCGTCAAGCACCAATATACGGGCTTCCTTTGAAATTGCTTTTGCAATTTCAACTAACTGCTGGGTTCCTATGCCTAAATTAATTACTTTGGTTACCGGGTTTATTTTAAGCCCAACATCACCCAGTGCTTTGCTGGAACGCATCAATGTACTGTCCCAGTCTATAAGGCCATTTTTTATAATTTCATTTCCAAGAAAAATATTTTCCGCTACGTTCATGTATTTTATCAGGGCAAGTTCCTGATAAATTACCGCCACTCCCGCTTTTTCGCTGTCCTTGATTGCCTTGAATGCGGCAACTTTTCCGTTAACAACAACCTCGCCGGTATAGGTTTCAAACGGGTATACACCGGAAAGAATTTTCATCAGGGTTGATTTTCCGGCGCCGTTTTCCCCCACAAGCGCGTGAATCTCGCCTTCCTGAACGCTGAAATCGACATTGTTAAGAGCAACAACTCCGGGAAATTCTTTTCGAATGTGCCGCATCTCAAGTATATTTCTGCTCACGCCCAACCCCTTTTTACTTTTGTCTCCGGCAGGGAATTGGGGCTGCTGCGCAGGCAGCCCCAATGTTCCAAAATTACTGTTTGCGAATTGCTGGTATTTTCCTAGTGCAGATCGCCTTCGTTTATTCTGCCGGAGTCGATGAGCAGCCTGCGGTAGTTGTTCCTGTCAATAACCATAGGCGCGAAGCCCAGAACGGGCGTGCCGTCTTCAACTTTGCCGGTGGCGCCGGAAGGCTGCCCATTGGCAAGTTTAATTGCGGCTTCCACTGCGGCATTCGACATTCCCGCATTGTCGTAGAGAATGGTCATGCCCTGTGTTCCGGCTATGATTCTCTTAATCGCGTCCAATTCGCAGTCCTGGCCGGTAACGGGCACTCTGCCAGCCAGCCCCTGTGCCGCAAGAGCCTGGATCGCGCCGCCGGCGGTGCCGTCATTGGGTGCGATAACACCCTGGATGTTGTTACTGTTGGCGGTCAGAGCCTGTTCCATAAGCCTCAAGGCATTTGCCGGATCCCAGTCAACGACAAACTGGTCCATAACGATCTTGTAATCCCCGCTTGCAATTCTTGGCTGAATCACGCTCATGGTGCCCTCCGCCATTGGATAAACGGTATTGTCAGAGGCATCGCCTTTTAAAAACACAAGGTTGCCGCGGGGCACATTGTCCCAAATGTGCTTGCCCATGGCTTTTCCAATCTCAAGCTGGTCGGTCTCGATATACAGATCGGCGCCGCCGCCGGTAATCGGCCTGTCGTAGGCTATGACAGGGATTTTTTCCTTATGGGCAAGCCGGATTAGCTGCTTTGCCGCAACTGCGTCATGGGGAGCGATTATCAAAGCCTTTATGCCCTGGGTAATCATGTTCTCTACCTGAGACTGCTGCCGCGCCGCATTGTTGTCGGCTACCTGAATGATTACTTCAACTCCGAATTTTTCCATTGCGTCCATAAAGCCGTTGTAATCTTCGACCCACCGTTCCTCCCGCAATGTTGGCAGGGAAACGCCGATTTTCATTTTGCCATCCTGCTTGCCGCCGCCCGCATACAGCATCGAGCCGCAGACCATGAGGGCAAACACGATAAAAACGATTCTTTTCATTTCTTTCCTCCTGAAATTGTTTTTATGGCTAACTCCCAGAACCTGGGAGAAAAACCAGCTTCTCTAACCGGCTATTCTGTCCGCCCTCTGCGGCAAGCCGGTGTTTTGCACCAGATGCATACCGGTGGTGATATACCCCCTGCAGCTTTGAATAAGCCCTTCAAGGCCTGTCGCAGTGCTGGTGTCATAGGTAATTCGGGGGATAATTTCCCGGGGCAGATAGCAAGCCATGCGCTTGCTGATAGCCTCAACCATATTGTTGTCAAATATTTTTCCCGCAAAAACAATTACGCTTGGGTTTATCAGCACCACATGGTTGACAGCTATGGCGCTGAGTATAGCGATTAGTTCCTTGAGCGAACGGGCGTCTTTCTTTTTCCTGATCTCACCGGTTGCATAATCGACAAGGGGCTCCATAAGGGTTTCCATGAATCCCCCGCTGGCGGCATATTTCCGCTCAGTTTGGTTCCAGGGATCAGCCATAAAGCCAATTTCCCCGGAAAAATTTCCCGAGCCCCGGTATAGCTGCCCGTTAAGGATGATCCCCGATCCAATGCCGTTGCCCACGTGGATGTAAACGAGGCTGTCATGCTTTTCCCGCAGTTGGGTGCAAAAATACCCCATCGCAGAGAGCTTTACGCCGTTTTCCACATAAATCGCGGCATTGTACCTTGCGCTTAACGCTTTCTCAAGGTTGAAGCCTTCCCAAACGGCAATTTGCGGAATTCCAAAAATGCAGCCGCCAAGCTGAATTATTCCAGGCACCCCAATGCCTATGATCTTTACCTGCGCCGATGCCTTTTCCAAAAGCGCGTCTATTGTCCTGAGAGTGGATTTTTCTGCATTCAGCGTGCTGCTTGAGTCAAACGGAAATTTTTTTTCATACAAGGTATTGTTTTGCATATCCGCGAGGCGGCAGAGATAACTCCCATTTTGATAATAGCAGGCTAAAATGCAGCCCGAATTCGGGTTTATCTCGTAGAGCATTGCCTTGCGGCCTGCGCCTTTTCCGCTCCGCCCAATTGAACTGAGCCTGGCGTTCTTTTCAAGCTCGTCAACCAGCTTGCTTATCGTTGGAAGGCTTAAGCCGGTGCGTTTTGCCAATTCGGGTTTGGAGATAGTGCCATTTTCAAAAACAAGCTGCTCTATCATGGAAGAATTCACTTCTTTCAGCATTTGTGGCTTGCCGCTCAGAATCTTCATTCCCGCTCCATTAGTTAATAAATAAAGTTTATTAACTAATGGTATACCATGATTGTTAAAAAGTCAAGAAAAAAAGTACAATTTACCGAAAAAAAGGAAACAACCAGTGCCGCTGCCCTAATTAATCCTTCTGGTATTGAACCAGTGCATCATTGGATCGTATTTTACCCCAATAAAGAATTTGGAAGTGCCTTCAATAAGGCGCAAACCCGTTTCTACGGTAAAAATATTGTACCTTACCCTTCCGCTTCCCCCGCGAATGCCGCCTTTCACCCCGGCGGCGAACACATACCGGTCAGTGTTTAATTCCTGCTCCATGAACAGATAGCTAAAATGAACAAACGGGGCAATCAGGAAGCTGCTGTCAGTTATGCCCAGCAAACCCAGAAAACTCCAGGACACGCCAAAATTGAGAAAGCTGAAGCTATGAGTTGAGCTGAGATCGGGAGCCGAGTCGTCTGTGTCCGACCGGACGCCTTCCCCAAACCACCCATAATAAGTAAACGGGCTGAGGTATATATTTATGCCCGATCCCCTGAGGTCTATCCCAAACTGCAGCAGCTCAAAAGACATCTCCACAATATATATGCCGTCAAACGGCAGAAACATCCCAAGTCCAATATTGGTAAAATTTAAATGAAAATCAATAGCCGGTTCCTTTTCCGCCTCCTGTGCAAATACAGAAAACGTTACAAGCAGCATTAACCCCAATAAAAGCGCTTTTTTCATTGTCTTTCCTCCAATTTCCGGCATATTAGTTTCTTAATATTATCGTCAATATTGTTAATATAGTCAATTAAAACATTCGGCTTACTTATATGGCAGCCTTCCCCCGGCATTAATCCTGCCGATAATGGCGGAGAAGCCAGCCGCAAACGATTCGGGGGCGTAGCTGTACACTGCAACAGCCCCGTCTACCCAGGGGACGCTTTCAAGATGCACGGGGCTCAGTACCGAGAGTACAATGACCTTTTTTCTCAGCGGCTGCAGACGGCGCAATACCCGAATATCGGATGAGTCGGAGAGGCAGAAAATTATGGTATCGGCACGGCTTGCATGGGACAGCATCTCGTCAATTCCTACTGACGTTGAATACCAGTATGAACTGGCTCCGGGGAAAGCAACCCTTCCCGCCCTGAAAAAATCCGTAAACTGCCCGGCAAGCAAAACCCTTCCGGCATTCTCTGGCTTTAAGGGAAAAATGCCGGTGGCTGTTTCTGACGGGGCAGGCTTTACAATGGTAACGCTCCTTGCCGCAAGATTCAAAAAGAACAGGCTGCCTTCAGGATCGTTTAGTTCCGTTTCCACTTTTAGCAAGTCCGGGACAAACGGCACTTTCTGGTTATCGCGCAGGTTGCGTATTTTCAGTTCCAGTGTGCGCCGGGCTGCCTCCCGCACGCGCTGCCGGAACCCTGGTTCTTCCTTCATGGCGTTTGACAGGTAAGTCCATAACGGATCGTACAGGTTAAGGGTTTTTGAAAACAGGATGATATCATTCCCCGCAACCAACGCCTGCTTTGCTGCACGGGAAATGCTGCCTGCCCAGAGCGTCGCTCCATTCATCATCAGGTCGTCGGTAATGACAAGCCCGTTAAAGCCCATTTGGTTGCGGAGCAGGTCTGTTAAAAACCAGGAGGACAAGGATGCCGGGGCGTCAGCGGATTGAGCGCCCACAGTGGCTTTTATTTTGGGGAAAGAGAGATGCCCGCTCATCATTGCGGGAAGCCCTTCGGCGATGAGCATCCGGTACGGTATCAGCTCGCGATCCCACAGAGTCTCAAACGAAACGTCTATGACCGGCAGTACGCCGTGCGAGTCAAGGTCCGTATCGCCATGCCCCGGATAATGCTTTGCGGTGGAGATTATCCCGGCGGCTTGCTGCCCTTTCATAAACGCTAAGCCAAGGATTCCCACATTCACCGGATTGCTGCTGAAAGCCCTTGGTCCTATCAGCTCCGAATACCGGTTGGTGAAAAGATCAACAGTGGGGGCAAAGTTCATGTTTATTCCCAATATGGCTAACTCCCTGCCGATATAGTAGCCGGCAAGGTAGGCATCGCGGGGATACCCCGATGCGCCAATCGCCATATTGCCCGGCGTTTCGCTGGTGCCCCCTTTTACGTGGCGAATCCACCCGCCTTCCTGGTCAGTTGCGACTAACAAAGGGATTTTGAACTGCCCTTCAAGGCTTGCCTTCTGATATACCCCGATGGTCCGGGCAAGGCGCAACGTGTTTTCGGTATTCCATCCGAAAATTTTTACTCCTCCAACATTGCGGTCATGAATCCAGTCCATGATCTGCGAGGATGGTTCGGAGCCTACCCAGCCAAGCATGAAAACCTGGGCAAGCGCCTGATCATCGCTCATGGCTTGCTCAATAGATGCGGCAAGCTCTTCCGGCGCCCCCGCATCAAAAAAACTCAACGGGAAAACCGGAGATGCAAGCAAGAGAAAAAAGAGAAATGAAAAAAGAAAAGGGGAACGGGGACACCCGAAAGGGAGCGCTGCGTTAAGCGATGCGGCCTTGCTGACTTCATTCCTCATTATTCATCGCTCATTTGCTCAATGTATTCTGCGGCGTTGTGGGCGGCTATCGCGCCTTCTCCGGCAGCGACCACTACCTGCCGGAAAGTGCCGGAGCGGACATCTCCCGCAGCGTACAAGCCCGGTACGGACGCTGCCATTTTTTGATTTGTGATAATGTATCCGGATTCGTCCAGCTCTGCATTGATGCCGCTTGCCAGCGACGACTGGGGAACGGTTCCCGCGAAAATAAAAACTGCGTCAGCCGCTTCTTCATAAATTTCGCCGCTTCCGTCCGGCAAAGTACGCTCAAGCACCACCGAAGAAAGTTTTTGGCTTCCCTTGATTTCCTTCATAACCGTATTGAACCGCACCTCAATGTGCTGGTTATGCAGCACCCGTTCCGCAAGCGCTTTTTGTGCGCGGAAACGATCGCGGCGGTGGATGAGGATTACCTGCGGACTAAGCCGGGAAAGGTATTGCGCATCGTCGCAAGCCGCGTCTCCGCCGCCAACCACAAAGATTTTCTTGCCCCTGAAAAAAGCCCCGTCGCAGGTGGCGCAATGGGAAACGCCCCTCCCTAAAAATTGCTGTTCGCCCGGAATGTCCAGATTGCGGTGAGTTGCCCCTGTCGCCAAAATTACCGCAGGAACCGTTATTGTTTCACCGTTTGCCAATGCGGCGGCAAACAGGTTCCCTTCTTTTTTTAGACCGCTGACCGTTTCGCTGAGAAACGAAGCGCCAAAAGCTTCCGCTTGGCTGTGCATATCCTGGGCAAATTCAAAGCCCGTCCGAGGCGCGGCTATTACCCTGCCTTCTGCATCTTTCCTTTCCACATTGCCGGGGTAATTTTCCAGCACGTCAATGAGCAGCGCCTGCCCGCCCGGTGCAAGCTGCTCAATGGCAAGAACGTTCAGGTTAGCCCTTGCCCCGTATTGCGCTGCGGCAAGGCCTGCGGGCCCGGCACCGATTATTAATAAATTATATTTTGGCATAAATAATCCTGTGACCATTGTATGAGAAATTACACAGAGGGTCTAGGGAAAGGAACGGCTATACTATTCCCTTTGCCTGCATAATATGCCAGTATATGCAATATGGAGAATTTTAAAATGACAAGAAACATTATTTTTTGTCTTGCGCTGGTTGGCGTAATAGTTATGCCCGGATTAAATTCCTGCCAAACAAGCAAAGCCGTTGGCACCAAACAAAACTCAGCCGGGATAAGCTGGGAAGGCGTTTACACCGGCACTATTCCTTCGGCAAGCGGCATGGGTATTGATGTGCGCATTACCTTAAACAGCGATAAAACCTTTGAGCTGCAGTACCAGTACGTGGGTAAAGAAGACGCTGCCTACATCCACGATGGAACTTTCACATTAAATGAAGCCGGGGGGCTTATTACCCTGGATACCGAAAACTACCCCCGGTATTACCGTCTTGGCGAAAACACCCTGACCCACCTGGACATGGAAGGAAATCTTATAACCGGATATCTTGCCGACCACTATGTGCTGAAAAAACAGCGGTAAAGAATCGCGCAGCAATTACTCCTTAAATATCTGCGTTTCCAGCACCAGCTTTTCTTTATAGGGGAAATTTTTTTCAAAGAGTTCCAGCTCCTGCTTATCAACTTTGTATATATCCCCTTCATGAAATTTTCCGCTTATATTTTCCAGTGCCTTTGGATACAGTTCCAGCGCCATTAATGCGTCATGGAAATTACCTTTCGCATCCGTGATATTGAATTCCTTGCAGTTCACAAAGCCAAACCGGTTATAATACTTTGGAAACCCATATATGAGAATAGCGTTGAATCCCATTTCTGCGGCTTTTTTGATGGTATGCTCAATTAATTTTTTCCCTATGCTCCTGTTTTGAAATGACGGCTGTACGCTGACCGGTCCAAAGGTGATCACATCGTATTCGGCATCTACCCCGAAAATTTTTGTCTTTGCGTATGCGATATGGCCGACGACATTATTATTATAAACAGCCACATAATCAAGCTCTTTGATAAATTCGTTTGCGCTTCTCATGGTATGGATTAATAAATGTTCATCGCATCCCGGGCAGTGCACATTCCAGAATGCCTCCCTGGTAATGTGTTCAACTGCGGCATAATCCTTTTCTTCTTCCAATCTCATAATTATGTCCATTTCCTGTTTTTGATCATATTCATGATCATACCAATGGTCATACGTGTATTGCCCAAAATGCCTTCCGCCTATTACCATTGTTTTCCCCCTTTAAAAAAAATGAACGGAATCATCATAAGCGCCTTCCGAATGTATTTTTGCATAGTCCGAAAGATATTTGCGGCGCGATTCCACCAATGATCGCAGTTCATCCAGCATATTTGCATCAACCAGTTCCGCGATGGGATAAATAAATTTTTCGGTTTCGCTGGTATAGCGGCTGATAAATTCTTTGTCATTTACATATCCCAGGGAAATCATATTTGAAATGCGATCCGCGACTTTAAGAATTTTTGCATTCTGCGATCCTTTTTCCATAATGCGGATAAGAAAATCTGCTTTGGTTTCGCCGGGGTTTCTGGTAACCTCGCGGACAAGCTCATAAACTACGTGGCTTTCATAATCAATGGAAAGCAGCAGGTTATGGTTAAAATTGGGAATGTCTTCAATAACATCGTGAACAATTGACGCCTTGAGTAAAACGGAATCGATATAGCCGTAGTCAATGAGGATAGCCATGGTGTCAAGCTGGTGCCTGAACATATTGCCGCCGCTTGCCCTGGAGTGCCCAATAAGGACAGTGGCAAGCTGTATATAGGGCGCAAGGCGGCTTTCCCTCAGGCGGATCATTTCTTCGGTTGTCATTGCTTCTCCGTTACAGCCCGCGCAGCCAGGATTCGACCTTCGCTGTCCGCGCAAGGCATTCTTCCAGTTTTACTTTTTCGGCGGCTACCAGCTCGGGAGGGGCGTTCTTTACAAACTGCTCATTAGCCAGCTTTGCCTGCAAGCTTTTGATAAATCCGCGATCCCGTTCAAGGTCTTTGTTGAATTTCCGTTTAAGCACCGTTATGTCCACCGCATCGGCGATAAAGACAAAGGCTTCAAAACCGGAGCCCGCAATGCCGATAGAGCCGGCAGGCGGGTTGCCTTCTGCCGCTGAGGCATTGTCATGCGATGTATCGTTACGCGGCATATCCTGCAGCGGCGTTATGATTTCCATTTCTCCAATGCCGGCAAGGAGTTTTACCAGTTCCTGATTTTTCCGCAGCACTGGTTCTTGGAAAGAACCTTGTTTCTGTTCTTCGCCAACCTTGACAAGAACGCGGAGCTTCTTTTCCGGCGATACGGCACATTCGCTGCGAAGGGTCCGGATCATGCGAACCAAATCCTGCAGGAACGCAAAATGCCGTTCTTCTGCAGGATAGTGCCGCGTTTCATTGAATTGCGGATATGGTGCAGTGATCAACAGTCCCCTGGTTATGCCGCCTGCAGCGGAATCTTCCCCATTAACGGGCGTTATGTTAGGCAGCTTGCCGTATATCTCTTCGGTAACAAAGGGCAATAGGGGGTGGAGCAGCCGCAGCGATTCCGCCAATACCTCAAGCAGCACGGTTGCGGCGCGATCCTTTTCGCCCGCGTTTATCGAAGCTTCTTCGCCTGTTTTCATGGACAGTTTGGTAGCCTCGACGTACCAGTCGCAAAAATCATTCCAGAAATATTCATACGCTGTTTGGGCGGCATCATTGTAACGATACGAGAGGAACGCTTCTTCCATTGTTTTGGCGGCGCTGTTCAGCCGTGAAAAAATCCATTTGTCAACCGGAAGCAGTTCCGGGTTTTGGATCAGGTTGCGCCCTTCCAGGTTCATCAGAATGTAACGGCTTGCGTTCCAGATTTTATTGGCAAATTTGGAGCCCATTTTAAAGGATTCTTTATCGACTAACACATCCTGCCCCTGGGCGCACATAAAGGCAAGCGTGAACTTCATCGCGTCCGCCCCATATTCATCCACCAGTTCCAGCGGGTCAAGCCCGTTACCCAGGCTCTTGCTCATCTTGCGGCCCTGTTTGTCGCGCACCAGCCCGTGAATGTAAATGTCGCGGAACGGCGCTTTGCCGGTAAACTCCAGTCCAGCCATTATCATCCGCGCCACCCAGAAAAAGATAATGTCGTAAGCGGTTATCAGAGCGGTAGTCGGATAGAAACGTTCAAGATCGCCCTTTAACAGGGCGCTGTTATCGGTTCCCCACCCCAATGTACTAAAAGGCCAGAGCCAGCTTGAAAACCAGGTGTCAAGAACATCGGGATCCTGCTCGATGTTTGTTGAGCCGCAGTGGGGGCAGGTGCTCAGATCGTTACGCGACACGGAAGTTTTGCCGCAGCCTTTGCAGTCCCAGGCGGGAATCCGGTGCCCCCACCAGAGCTGTCGGCTGATGCACCAGTCGCGTATGTTTTCCATCCAGTGCTGGTAGGTGTGTTCCCATTTCCTGGGGTAAAAAATTATTTCGCCGCGCCGCCAGCAGTCCAGTGCCTTTTCCGCAAGGGGCTTCATCCTTACAAACCATTGATCGGATAGGAACGGCTCTATCACCGTATGGCACCGGTAGCAGTGCCCTACTGCATGGCTGATATTCTCTTCTTTGATGTACCAGCCGCCTGCCTTGAGATCTTCCAGTACGGCGGCGCGCGCTCGCTTGACATTCATGCCCCGGTATTTTTCGGGGACTTCGCCGTTAAGGGTTCCATCAGGATTCAGTATATTAATGACGGGCAGATTGTGCCGCTTTGCCACTTCCCAGTCGTTGGGATCATGGGCGGGGGTAATTTTTACCACGCCGGTTCCAAAATCTTTATCAACATAGGTATCAAACACGATTGGTATTTCGCGTCCGGTAAGCGGCAGCCGAACCGTTTTGCCTTTCAGCCCCGCGTACCGTTCATCATCAGGATGCACCGCCACCGCCGTGTCGCCTAACAAGGTCTCTGGCCTCGTAGTCGCAAGTTCAACATAATCGCCGCAAGTGCTGTCGCCATCCGCGACTCCGCCTTCCTGAGACTCTGCTCCCTGGTAATACCGCAAATGATACATCACTCCTTTGGTATCCTCATGGTCAACTTCGTCGTCTGCAATGGCAGTGCCGCAGGAAGTGCACCAGTTCACCAGATAGTTTCCCTTGTACAGCAGATTCCGCTCATACAGGCTTACAAAAACCTCGCGCACGGCACAGGCAAGGCCCTCGTCCAGGGTAAACCGTTCCCGGTCCCAGTCCACGCTGGCGCCGATACGTGAAAGCTGTTCGGTTATAATAGCGTGATGTTCATTTTTGACTTTCCATGTCTCGTTTAGAAATTGCTCCCTGCCCAATTCGCGGCGGCTCGTGCCCCGGTCTTTGAGCTTGCGTTCCACCACGTTCTGCGTAGCGATTCCCGCATGATCGGTGCCTGGCACCCACAGAGTCGGAACGCCCCGCATTCGGTGGTAGCGGACAATAATATCCTGAAGGCTGTTGTTAAGCCCGTGCCCCAGGTGCAGTACGCCGGTAACATTGGGCGGCGGGATAACAATGACAAAGGGTTTTTGGGAAGCATCTTTCGCGGACTCTGGCTTAAATGCGCCATGTTCTTTCCAGAGGCTGTATATCCGCCCTTCAAAGGTTTTGGGGTCGTATGCTTTCTCAAGTTCAATTGCCTTCACAAAGAAATCTCCTTAGGGTATGTATTGCTGCATTTAATATAGCCTTTTTTTTGAAGGGATTCAACACGCATAGGGAAGGTAACTTGTACTTTCTATTGATTATGGTATATTATTCCAAGAGGAGGATATATGAAAATAGCGGTAGTGTATTATTCCTTTGACGGAAACTGCGCCCTTGTCGCGGAAGAAATTAAGGCACAATGCAATGCGGACTTGATCCGTCTGTGCACAAAAGACGAAAAAAAGCGCGGCAAACTTGCCAGTATGTTTTGGGGCGGCGGTATGGTGTTATTTCGTAAAAACCCTCCGCTCAAGCCGTATACTTTTGATCCATCGGCGTATGATTTAATCATCTTTGGCGCACCAGTCTGGGCAGGTCACCCCGCACCGCCGGTGCGAACCTTTCTTTCCGAGACCGGCATTGCCGGTAAAAAAACAGCCCTTTTTGTCTGCCACGGCGGAGGCATGGGCAGCGCTTTAAAAAAATTCCAGGCACTGCTTGCCGGCAATGACATAATCGGCGGAATAGACTTTGAGGAGCCTTCTAGGGGTAACGGCGCAGATAAAGCAGCGTGCGAGGAGCTTAAACAAAAAATTGCCAATTGGGTGAAAGGCTTTAGCGGTTAGTTTGCTTTAGAATTATTATGGTTTGCGATATACGCATCAAGATCGTTGATTAAATAAATCAAGCCAAATGAATGGAGAATATCATAATGCCTTGTTATGTATTCAAAAACCTGGTGTTGATTAAAAACATCCAGCGCATCTTTTCCGGTCAGCTTGTGTTTTACTTTATAATTTTCCAGGCAAAATATTTTAAAAGGCAATAGTTTATCCATGATATTTCTTCAACACTCCGGTAATTCAAATTTTCCAAAATTTATTTCATCCTCAAAAAGCTGGAAAAGTTTTTCTGCGCTGTAATGCCATACTTTTGTTTGCTCATCGCTAAGATGCATATATAACCCGGAATTATACAGCAGGGAAATTGCTTCATCCTGTGACACTTTTTTTTGTTCTATTATTTTTTTTAAAAGATCAGTAATAAAGACAGGAAGAAGTGCGGTAAATTTTTCTTCATTCATTTGCAATTTCCTTAACATTTTCATGCTTAATATAGATGCAATAATTTATTGATCGTTCTGTATGAAAAAGTATTTGATTATAGATTTTTTCAATCTTCAATCGGATTATTGTTTCATGCTCAGACAGAATCCCAGTTTCAAACAATCGAATTGTTTCATATACGTTATCGTTGGCAACAGGCCCCATTGCTATATCATAGGTACATGGTTCCGTTTTACCGCTTCGGCACGCAACAACAAAACGCAGCCATTCAAGATCAGGTTCATCAAACTGAATAATATGTAAATCTTTTTTTGCTTTATCTATATTAAAATTATATGAGTTAATTATTGCGTATTCTGAGTTTTTATTATCACGAACGCGCCGAGCCCAACTGCTTGCCTGTTTGTATGAGGAAGTGGTATAAAACCCTTCTCCAAAATCCAAAAAACGGTTAGCGCTGAGAATTTTTGGAGCCTTTACCGTAATATCGCTTCCATGATAAATAACCATAGCTATAGTACAGTATACTATGCGCCATCCCGCCTTACAACAGGTTTTTTTCCACAGTATTTAGCCTATCACATGATGATTTACTAAAGCCCCGGTTCACTCGCGGATCTGCCCCGACCCGCTCACCAGATATTTGATTGTGGTAAGTGCCTCAAGCCCCATTGGACCGCGGGCATGGAATTTTTGAGTGCTTATCCCCAGCTCCGCGCCGAAACCAAAAACGCCCCCATCGGTAAAACGGGTAGACGCATTCACGTACACGCATGCCGCATCAACTTCAGTGCGGAATTGCCGCGCCGATTGCACATCATTGGTAAGGATCGCTTCCGAATGTTTGGTCCCGTAGCGGTTAATGTGATCAACCGCCTCGGAGCAGGAGCTTACGGTTTTTACGGCAAGAATATAGTCAAGGAATTCGGTTGCCCAGTCTTCCTCGCTTGCATCTTTGAGGGAGAGCCCGCATCCCGCTTCCATTCCAATTGCAGCCTTCGATTCGGCATCGCAGCGGAGTTCGGCTTTGCCCGCAAGCCGCCCGGCAAGCAGCGGCATCAGGGCAAGGGCGCCGCGGTGGAGCAGCACTGTTTCCACGGCATTGCAGGCACCGGGTTTTTGCAGTTTGGCGTTGGCAATGATGTCCGCCGCTGTGTTCAAGCCGCCGCTTGTGGCAAGGAACGAAGGCTCCACGTAGATGTGGCAGTTGCCTTCTCCGGTTTCGATGACCGGCACTCGCGCCTTCTGTACCACCCGTTGAATCAGATCCCTGCCGCCCCTGGGAAGCACTACATCGATCCAGCCTCGCGCAGAGAGAATTTCGTCAATTTCATCGCGGTTGCCGGATTCGGCAAGCGCAACCGCGTCGGGAATGCCGCCGCCCGCCTCAAGCCCCGATTTTATTGCCGCGACCAGGGCACGGTTCGATTCCAGCGCAGAGGATGACCCCCTCAGCAAGATCGAGCAGCCGGCTTTATAGGCAAGGGCGGCGCAGTCTGCCGTAACATTGGGCCGCGATTCGTAGATAATCGCCGCCACGCCCAGCGGCACGGAAACCTGCTCAACGACAAGGCCGTTGGGCAAAGTCCAGCCGGATCTCAGCTTGCCGATGGGGTCTTCCTGCCGAATCACCACGGCAATTCCTTCTATTATGCCGTTGATCCGCTGATCGTTGAGGAGCAGCCGGTCGATAAGGCTTTCCTTCATGCCGCCGGTGCGTGCCATTTCCACATCGCGGGCATTGGCGGCAAGTATGGCGGCGCGGCTGCGGTCTATGGCATCGGCTGCGGCACTCAAAGCCTTGTTTTTTGTGGCGGCGTTTTCCGGGGCAAGCCGTGCCTGAGCCTGCTTCAGCGAAATAAAAAGCCCTTGTAGCGAATCCATACCCGTAGTATCCGTTTTATCTCAGTATTTGTCAAATAGGGTAAAAAATTGCAGAAAAGTCCAAAACACCTATATACACGCTTGCGCTGTTTGTGGTATAATTTCCCTAAATTCAATTTTTTTACGGAGGAAAATATGAAAAAAATTGCAGCAGTTCTTTTAGTTCTGTTTGTAGCTGGGTCCGTTTTTGCAGGCGGCAAAAAGGACACACTTGATGTCGGTATTGCCATGCCCGAAACCCACGTTGAGCGCTGGGTCAAGGACGGAAATCAACTCAAGGCTGAAGCCGAAAAACGCAATTATAAAGCGGCAGTCCAATGGGCAAACGCGGATCAGCCGACACAAAATCAGCAGATTTCCAGCTTCATGACGCAGGGAGCCAAGGCGCTGATAATCGGCAACATTAATGACGGCGTTGGTTCAGCGGTTTCCGCAGCCAAGAAAGACGGCGCCCTTATTATCGCCTATGACCGCATCATCCAGGGCACCAACGACTATGCGTACTTCATCACCTTTAACAACTACAAAGTTGGTACGCTGCAGGGGCAGAGCATTGTAACGGGGCTTAACCTGGCTGCCGCTACTGCCGCCGCGCCCAAGTACATTACCCTGTTTGCCGGTTCGCCGACAGACGCCAATGCCAACTTCTTCTTCCAGGGTGCAATGGATGTGCTTCTTCCCCACATTGAAAGGGGCGCACTGCAGGTTGTTGGTCCTTTCCCGAAGCATTATTCCGAGCCTGCTTTCCAGCAGATTGCCACTGAAAACTGGATGCCTGCAATCGCAAAAGCCCGCATGGAAGGCCTTCTCATCGGAGCCGCCGCTGGCGTAACGCTTGACGCAGTACTGGCGCCCAATGACACCCTGGCGCGTGCCATAATCGAAGCCTGCAAAGCCGATGCCAAATATCAGGCAAAGCTTCCGGTAACTTCCGGGCAAGACGCCGAGTTCGATTCCGCAATGTCTATCAAAAATGGCGAGCAGTACAGCACCGTTTTCAAAGACACCGCCAAACTGGCTGAAGCGGCAGTCATGCTTGCAGATCAGCTGATTAAGAAACAGACCGTCAACATTCCCGGCACCGTTCTTGCGGACGGCGATCTGAAAGAAATTGGCAATACCGGCAAAGGGTACGTGAATACCCTGCTTCTGGATCCAATCCTGGTTACCAAAGACAATATTAATGTCCCGGTTACTGCTGGTTTCTATACTGATGCCCAGGCTGCTCAGTTGAAATAGCGGAGGAAAGAAAAGGGAGGAAAGAAAAGAGAAAACCTTGTTAGTAAGCATAGCGTCTTATAGTACGCCTTGATAACATACAAAGCTTTTACTTTTTTCTTTTTTTCCTTTTCTTTTTTACCTTTGTCAATTTTATGGACTATATTCTTGAAATTGAAGGGCTGACCAAGGAATTTCCTGGTGTCAGGGCACTTGAAAAAGTTAGTTTAAAAGTAAAAAAAGGAGAGATTCATTCTCTGTGCGGTGAAAATGGCGCGGGAAAATCTACCCTTATGAGCTGCATTTCCGGCGTTTACCCTAAAGGAAGCTACGAAGGCACCGTTCATTACCAAGGGCGGGAAACTGCATACCACAGCGTTAAAGACAGCGAGAAGGAAGGGCTTGCCATCATACATCAGGAACTGGCACTCAGCCCGTATCTGTCGGTGTATGAAAATATTTTTCTGGGCCACATGGGCACAAAATTTGGCATCATTAATTGGAATACCTATTTAAAAGAATCAAAAAAGTATCTTAAAATTGTAGGCTTGAATGAGCCGCCTGAAACAATTGTAAGCAAGCTGGGCGTGGGGAAGCAGCAGTTGGTGGAAATTGCCCGCGCCTTATCCAAAAAAACAGAGTTACTTATATTGGATGAGCCAACTTCATCCCTTAACGATGACGAAAGCGAAAAACTGCTTAACCTTATGCTGGAGTTAAAAAAACAGGGCATAACCCTGGTGATGATTTCGCATAAATTAAATGAAGTTTTGAAGGTTGCTGATACGGTAACCATTCTGCGGGATGGAAAATCAATCAGTACTTACGATGTCAAGAAAGACAACCTTACCGAGGAAATAATCATCAAGGACATGGTAGGCCGCGATTTGACTCATCGTTTTCCTGAGCGGAAATCCAAGCCGGGCGAAACAGTAATGGAAGTAAAAAACTGGACTGTGTACCATCCGGAATACCATACCATAAAAGTAGTGGATAATGTTTCATTTTATTTGCGCAAGGGCGAAATTGTCGCATTTTGCGGCCCCATGGGCGCCGGGCGTACCGAGCTAATGATGAGCCTTTTTGGGCAATCTTACGGGTACCGCAGCGAAGGGGAATTGTTTATAGACGGAAAAAAGCGCACGATTGGCACCCCCCGCGCAGCAATCAATGCAGGGCTTGGGTATATTTCCGAGGATCGCAAAAATCTTGGATTGATCTTAATTCAGGATGTTAAAACCAATATAACCCATTCCAGCCTGGGAAAAATTTCCCGGTTCGGGGTAATCAACAATCAACAGGAGATAGAAGAAGCGGAGCGCTACCGCAGGGACTTGAATATCAGAACGCCGTCCATCAACCAGTTTGTGCGTAACCTATCGGGCGGCAATCAGCAGAAAGTGGCGGTAAGCAAAACCCTGTTGGCAAACCCGGAAATTTTTATCGTTGACGAACCGACAAGGGGCATAGACATTGGCGCCAAAACCGAGATTTACGGGATTATGAACGACATAATTACCGCCGGAAAAAGCGTTATCATGATCAGTTCCGAGCTTCCCGAAGCGCTTGGAATGGCAGATAGAATTTATGTAATGAATGAAGGTAAAATTAAAGGGGTACTGTCAAAAGAAGAGGCAACCCAGGAAAAAATAATGCATCTGGCACTGGTTGGCTAAAGCATTTTAGGAGAATAAAATGAGCGATAAAATCATACACACTTCTGATATTAAAACGCTGATAAAGAATAATATCAGAAATTATTCCATGTTCATCATTCTGATGTTGATCATGATCATCTTTGCCATGACAACACAGGGAGTCAACTTTTATCCGCGCAATTTTGTTAATATCTTTTTTCAGAACAGTTATGTGCTGATTCTTGCCGTGGGCATGGTAATGATAATCATTACCCAGAATATCGATCTTTCTGTCGGTTCTGTCTGCGCTTTTGTCGGCGCGTTAAGTGCCATGATTTACAATTCCGGTATTCCCATGCCGATTACCGTATTCATTTCAATTTTAATCGGCGTTGTGATTGGCGCGTACCAGGGTGTGTGGGTAGCATTTGCAAAAATGCCAGCGTTTATAGTAACCCTTTCCGGAATGCTGCTTTTCCGGGGCCTTACGTATATTATTACCAAGGTAAGCCCTGTCAGCCTTAAAGACACGGGTTACTCGCTTTTTTCTACCGGGATTCTTGACGAAGTTCTTAATACCAGCAGGATAGGACCTTATTTTCCAATGGCTTTTGTAGTCGCCATTGTATTGCTGTCGGTTTTCTTTATAGCCGAGTTTTTTGACCGCAGAAAAAAAATTGCCAATGAATTTGAAGTTTCCCCGCTGCCCTTGTTTATAGCAAAGCTGGTTATAATCAGCGTCCTGACTCTTGGCATTGCGGATCGTTTTGCGCGTTCACGGGGGCTTCCCATCGTAGTGCTTGTATTGGGCGTTACCGTTTTCCTGTTCCACTTTATTTTAAAGAACACCGTTCTTGGACGTTATATCTACGCAGTTGGCGGCAATCCCCGTTCGGCAAAGCTCTCTGGAATTAATTCGGAGTTGGTTACTTTTATTGTATTCCTTTTTATGGGCGGGCTAACCGGTCTTGCCGCTGTGGTGAGTACCGGCTACATGAACAGCGCCCTGCCTCAAGCCGGCAACCTTTTTGAATTGGACACCATCGCTGCGTGTTATATCGGCGGCGTTTCGGCAGGAGGCGGCATTGGCACGGTTATTGGGGTTATAGTCGGCGGCTTGGTAATGAGCGCCATTAACAACGGAATGACTCTGATGAATATGAGCCCCCATTCCCAGTATGTCGTTAAGGCACTGGTTCTGGTATTGGCTGTTTTTTATGACATATACACCCGCCGAAAAGCCGGGCTTGGTTAATGTAACGTGACTTCCCTGGAACGCCTGAATGCACGCCTTGCCGGGAAGCCGGTTGACAAAATTCCCAATATGAATATTTTCATGTCAATTATAGCCAGGGAAGCCGGTGTCAGCTACAGCGAATATGTGCAGAATTACCACAAACTGGTTGAAGGGAATCTGATCTGCGCAGAAAAATTCGGGCTGGACAGCGTATCCGCGATTTCCGATCCCATGCGCGAAACCGCCGCCTTTGGTGCGGAAATAGCCTTTCCCGAAAATGCCGTTCCCTATTCAAAAGTTCCATTGCTTAACGGCGTTGACGTTAATGTTTCAGCGTTGAACCGCTTTGATCCGCTGGACAGCCCCCGTACACTGGATCGAATCAAAGCCTGCGAATTATTGCGGCAAAAGGCGGGAAACGAATACCCCGTTATCGGCTGGATTGAAGGCTGCCTTGCCGAGTCTGCAAGCCTGCGGGGCATCAATGACTTTCTGATGGATCTTGCCGAGGGTGCGGATTATTTGAACGAACTTTTTTCGGTTGTCTTTGATCAGCAAAAACGCTTTGCCAGGGCACAGATCGATGCCGGTGCGGATTTTATCGGTATTGGCAATTCGGTTGCGTCGTTGATTGGGCCGCAGTTGTACGAGCGTTACGGCGTTTCCTGGGACAAGGCGATTGTCAGCTACATTCACGGGCAGGGCGCAAAGGTTAAGTTTCACATTTGCGGCGATATTACCGCTCTTTTGGGATTGCTGGTCCAGGTAGAAGCGGACATTCTGGATATAGACTGGATGGTTAATTTTTCAACTGCGGCTCAGTTGTTCAGCGGGACTGTTACCGCAGTTTCCGGCAACTTCAACCCCGCCGGAACCATTTTGCTGGGAACCGTAGCGGAAGTGGAAGCCGAAGTCCGCACATGCATCAGCCAGGGAACGGAAACGAGCCTCATTGCCGGAGGCTGCGAAATCCCGGCAGCCGCGCCAGACAGCAACCTGCTGGCTATGGATCGCGTTTTGTGGATATAAATACTAATCTTTAAAAACAGACCTATCTATAAAGCAACCGAATTTATTGACAGACACTATTTATAGTATTCCAATAATTCAGCTAAATTATTTTTATCCATAAAATTCACCGTTTTTCCAATAGGTCCGGAGTAATTAGTCCCGGATGTCTTCAATTTCCCCGCCTTCCATAGTATTGACAGCGGCTTCCACTTCAGCGCGGCTGATGCCGGTTACTTTGAGGGTGGCACGGCGGTGTGCCAAATCATCGCCCTCGGCAGAAACAAAGGCGACAATGTTTCCGCCTCTATGGGCTATCGCTCCGGCAAATGCGGCAAGCTGCCCCGGTTTTTCATTAAAGTTGATGGTTATCCGCGTTCCCTGATGCCGCGCCCCGAATGCGTTAACAAAGAAATGGAAAATATCAGTGTCGGTAACAATGCCTACCAGCAGGGAGCCGTTCATAATCGGGAGGCAGCCAATGCTTCGATCTGCCATAATTCGAGCGGCTTCTTCTATTACCACATTTTCCTGCACGGTGATTACGTTTTTTACCATCACCTTTTCGACAGTGAGTTTTGAAAGCAGGTAGCTTATCTCGTACATATCAAGGCTGGTCGCTGTGGAAGGACCGGCTTTGGACAGTTCTTCCCTGGTGATGATTCCAACCATGTCGTTGTTTTTGTTCAATACCGGCAGATGCCCAATCTGTTCTCGATCCATGAGCGATCTGGCATCGGTCAGGGAAAATTCGGTATGAATGCAAACCGGATTTCTCGTCATAATTTTTGATACGATCATAAATAAGTCCCTCCTTGTTTATAAAAGGCAAAACGCACAAAACGTTTTGTTCATCCTCCTAAATAGGCGGCTTTTACCGCTTCGTCTTTCATTAAATCGGCGGCTTTGCCGCTCTTTATTATTTCGCCGGTTTCAAGAATGTAAGCGCGCGATGCAAGCGCCAGGGCTTTATAGGCATTCTGCTCAACAAGCAATACGGTTGTACCCGTTTCGTTGATTCCCTTGATAACAGAAAAAATTTCATCAACCAGGATGGGGGCAAGGCCCATAGACGGTTCATCGAGAAGGAGCAGGCGGGGAGACGCCATGAGGGCGCGGCCCATGGCAAGCATCTGCTGTTCGCCGCCGGAAAGGGTCCCGGCTACCTGGCGTATTCGCTCCTTAAGCCGGGGAAAAATGGCAAAGACTTTTTCCATATCATTGCGTATAACCTGCCGTTCGGCGGGTGTTACGCTTCGCCGGGAATAAGCCCCCATTTCCAGATTGTCGCGCACGCTGAGGTTGGCAAAAATGCGCCTGCCTTCGGGAACCTGCACCAGCCCCGCCGCCACAATGAGGTCGGGCTGCATTGCGCTCATGTCTTTTCCGTTAAAAATAACGCTGCCCTGTGTTTTTTTAATGATGTTTGAAATGGCATGGAGGGTAGTCGTCTTTCCCGCGCCATTGGCGCCAATGAGGGTAATAATTTCGCCTTCGGCTACTTCAAACGAGATGCCCCGCAATGCGCTGATGGCACCGTAATTGACAGCCAGGCTTTCAACTTTTAAAAGCGCGTCAGCCATTTACCGCCTCCGTCCCAAGGTACGCTTTTATCACCGCCGGGTTTTTTTGTATCTCTTCCGGAGTGCCTGTGGCAATGATCCGTCCATAATCCAGAACCAGCAGGCGCTCGCAGATTCCCATTACCAGCCGCATATCATGCTCAATTAATAAAATTGTTAGGTGAAATTCGCTTCTGATAAAACTGATTGTTTTCATCAGGTCTTCGGTTTCCTGGGGGTTCATTCCGGCAGCGGGTTCATCCAGCAGCAGGAGGCAGGGTTTGGAAGCAAGGGCACGGGCAATTTCAAGCTTGCGCTGTTCCCCGTAGGGAAGGTTACGCGCCAGTTCATTTTTCTTTTTTCCAATTTTGAACAGCGAAAGCAGTTCCTCCGTTTGCACGCTCATCCGCTCCTCGTCAATCCGGAAACGTTTCAGGCGGAACAGTGCGTCAAGCGGGTTGGAAGCCCGGCTGGTATGCAGCGCGATGCGGATATTGTCTTCAACGCTTAAGTTTGAAAACAGCCGTATGTTCTGAAAGGTGCGGGCAATGCCGATGCGGTTCAGCCTTGCGGGGTTTAAGGTGCTGGCTATGTGGGTGTTTTCCTGGCGATCGCGGAATTCGATCTCGCCGCCCGAAGGGGTATATATGCCGGATAGCATATTGAACACTGTGGTCTTGCCTGCCCCATTGGGACCGATAAGCCCAACCAATTCCCCGTGATACAATTCGCATGAAAAACCGCTAACTGCTTTCAATCCTCCAAAGTCAATGGAAAGGTTTTGCACCCTCAGGCGGAGCGGCGAATAAAAATCGTGGCTTGATGGCTGGAGGCTGCGGCTATTCATTGCAGTACCTCCGGTTTGCGCGTGCGCCTGAACAATTTGCCGTTCATTTTGTCAACAAAACCAACAATAGAAAATTCCTTCATTCCCAAAAGTCCCTGCGGACGGAACATCATTACAAGGATCAGTATTACCGGGTAAATTAAAAGCCGGTACTCCTGCAGGAAACGGAGGAATTCCTGTAAATAGGTAAGCACATAAGCGGCAAGAATAGAACCGGTCATGGAACCCATGCCGCCAAGAACAACATAGATCAGAAAATCGATTGACCTGAGGAATTCTGCCGATCGCGGCTGCACGTGCCCGACAACCATTGCATACAGGCTGCCGCCAATACCCGCAATAAAAGCGGCGATAACAAAGCCGGTCATTCTGTAGCGGAATGTGTCTATGCCGCTTGCTCCGGCGGCAATTTCATCTTCGCGGCAAGCCATAATTGCCCTGCCGTAAGTGGAACGGAGAAAATTCTGCAGGAGTGCCAGGGTAATTATCAGGGTTACTGTGACAACCACAAAGGCAAGCTCGCCGTTCATCTTCATTACCGTGGTAAACTGCCTGCCGTTGGGACCGCCGGTCAGCGATTTCAGGTTAATAAACACAACCCGGATAATTTCGCCAAAGCCCAGGGTTACAATGGCAAGGTAATCTCCCGACAATTTTAATACCGGAAAACCAATCAGAAAGCCTGCAAACGTGGTAATTATGGTGGCGCACAGCGCAGCCAGCGGCAAAGGGAAGCCAAGATCAAAATTAAACACGATACATGAAAAAGCGCCTATGGCAAGAAACCCCGCCTGTCCCAGGGAAAGCTGTCCGGTAATGCCGACAATCATGTTAACAGACATTGCCATTATGGCATTTACGCCGCCCATGGTTATAATACGCGCCGTATATGCGTCAATTGCACCGGCTCTCATCAGAATAAACGGAATGACAACAGCCAGAATACCAACTGCCGACAATATCAGGGTTGATCGCAGGCTTTTCATGTTATACCTTCACCCGCGACGATTTTCCGAGTATTCCTGTCGGGCTAATCAGCAGCACGATAATTAAAATTGAAAAAGAAATTGCATCGCTGAATTGGCTGGAAATAAAGCCTTTGGTAAATGTTTCAACAATGCCCAGAATAAAACCGCCCAGCATTGCGCCGGGGATCGAGCCAATGCCGCCCAGGACAGCGGCTACGAACGCTTTTAACCCGGGCATCATTCCCATGAGGGGATCCACCCTTGGATAAGCCGATGCGTACAACACGCCGCCGCCTGCCGCCAATATTGAGCCCAGGGCAAACGTAAACGAAATGATCCGGTTAACCGGTATTCCCATCAGGCTTGCCGCCTGAATGTCAAAAGAAACCGCGCGCATTGCTTTGCCGCGTTTGGTGTAATTTACTATGTAATTCAGCGCAAGCATGAGAAGCGCCGAGAGGACTATCACAATTATCTGAATATTCGATATGGTAAGCTCGGTAGCGAATGATATGTTCGTTACACTGGGGCGATGAAACTGACGCGGATTGGGTCCGATAAAGGGCAGCACCCGTGCGCCGTTTTCCAAAATTAAACTTACCGCAATGGCGGTTATTAAAAAATTCAGCCGGGGAGCTTTTGCCTGGCGCAGCGGCCGGTAGGCAAGGCGTTCTATGCTTACCCCAAACAACGCGCACACCACCATGGAAGCGGCAAAAGCAATCAGCATACCCCATGGGCCCGTGCCGGTTGCGCCCAGCACAAAAAACGCGGTGTACGCGCCTATCATCAGAATATCCCCATGGGCAAAATTGATGAGCAGAATTATCCCGTACACCATGGTATAACCCAGGGCAACAAGGGCATAAATAGAACCCAGCGATACTCCGTTAATTAATTGTTGAATGACGATCATGAAGGGAAATGATGAATGAGAAATGAGGAATGAGGAATTAAAGAGTAGTGTTTGTTCTCTGATCGTGTTGATAATACGCTTAGATAACTTACAGCTACCATAATTCCTAACTCCTCATTCCCAATTCCTGATTATTTGGGGTTTACCGTTGTTTTATAAACGTTGGTAAGTTTTCCGCCTGCCCTGACGATTTCCAGTATTGCCGCGCCTTTGATGGGATCGCGGTTTGCGTCAAAGCGGATGTTTCCGGTAATATACGGCCCATTGATTTTTGCCATGGCATTTTTAACAGCGGTGGTGTCAAATGTACCGGCGGCTTTTATCCCATCGGCAACAAGCATTAATGCGTCATACCCAAGGGCGGCAAATTGCGAAGCCGGCCTGCCAAATTTTCCCTCAAACGCCTTGACAAAGGATATGCCCGTGGGATCGGTTGTATCTGCGGCAAAACCGCTTGACCAGAATCCGTTCAGCACTTCATCGCCGGCGTTGTCAACAAGCCCGTCCCAGCCGTCACCGCCAACCAATGCGCAGTTAATGCCCTGATCGCGAAGCGCCTTTGCCTGGAGCGATACGTCATTGTAATAGTTCGGCAAGTACACGACATCCGGGCGCACTGCCCTGATGCGGGTTACCTGGGCGTTAAAATCCACATCCCCGGTTTGATACGCTTCCATTACAACCTGGCCACCCAAAGAGAGGAACTGATTCCTGAACGATTCGGCAAGGCCGGTATTGTAATCCGCGCCTGCGTCGTACAGAACTGCGGCGTTGCGGCAGCCAAGGATGTCATAGGCAAAATCCGCGCCGACAACTCCCTGGAACGGGTCGATAAAACACGCCCTGAAAATAAAGTCGCCCGGTTTTGTCACATCTTTAT
>Ga0209755_10002325_pt1 | contig 26455 bp, 23 predicted proteins | sample TergutCo191P1_FD_187301 | JGI IMG/M metagenome (GOLD analysis project Ga0209755, IMG submission 187301) | Cornitermes sp. P1 segment gut microbial communities from Petit-Saut dam, French Guiana - Co191P1 (SPAdes) (version 2) | ecosystem: Host-associated > Arthropoda: Insects > Digestive system...
GCTATGGTTGTAGCGATACCACTTGTCGTAGTATCCGTGCTTGGCATCTCTCATACCGATTAGGTATGTGGATTGCGGGATTATCCGCTTTGCCTCCCCAGACTGCGCCGGGGTTGTTGGTTGTGTGCTCATGTGTGTACTCCATGTGTACTCAGGGTTAGTTTGCCTCCTACCCCATGAGTACACAGATTGGGGCAGGAGGCGGGTAAAGTCTAAAAAGTCCGTTCCCCGTATCTTTTGCGGGTTCTGGGCTTGGCTGCTATTGCCGGCAATCCCTTTTTGTATCTGACAAGGTCGCTTTTGGGGTAATACGATTTGGCACGTATGCCACTGCCACATTTAATCTGCGCTATCTCGCCACTCTTGACAAGCTCCCACAACTTTACATCGCTCACGCCAAGGAATAGCATGGCCTGCGCCTTTGTCAGTTCCTCGCAAGCCTCTATTAGTGCGGCCTGTGCGCTGTTGTTTAGCGCGGCGGTGTTGGCGTTCAGGGCCTTTATAAGCTCGGCGGTCATCCTTCCCCCTTGCCCGCTGAGAGGGCTTGCGCCATTGGGTGCAAACGCAAAGCTTCACCTACTATTTGGTAGTCGGGTTTTCTATACCCAGTAACCTTGCGGATTTGGAGGCTCACTTTCTCCAATAGGTTTTTATCCTCTAAGGTGAGCTTCACCGCACAGGTGGGGTAGTCTTTTTGTTCCGCAGAACTTAACATTTGTTTCGCCATGCCTATAAATATAGTATTTTTTTCTGAAAAAAGCAAGAAAAAAGTGAAAAAATGTTATTTTTTGTTAATTTTTTCTGAAAAAAGCCTATATTTTAGACATGAAAGTGTCAAAAATAACAAAACTGCTGAATTTTTGTTCAGTAGTTTCAATGGAAGGTAGCCATGCCAAAGATTGATTTTTTGAGTTTTATGAACCGAAAAAATATAAGTCGGAAGGAATTAGCAGAAATTTTAGATGTAAATAGAGCTTCTATTAGCCAATATATAAGCGGCGCGCATGGCATTGTTTGGGAAAAAATAGAGAAGTTGGTAGAGCGTGGCATTACGCCGGTAGAGCTTTTTGGTAAGGATTTGGGAGAAAAAATGAAAGAAGCTATTTTAGAAGAGTATTTAGAAAAGAATTTAGATGGACTGAAAATAGATCCGCTTGAAATTATGAAGAAGGGAATGGTGGAGATTTTGAAGAGGGTGTAATGGAGAATACAGAGAACGAATCAAAAGATATAGTTTGGCACTATACAAAAATGGATGTTTTAGAAAAAATGCTAACAAAAGATGGCGTAAACATTCGCTTTACTAATATTAAATGTAAAAATGATATATCAGAAGGTTTACTTTTAAAGGAACTTTTTTTAAAATACAAAAGTGATATATTTGAAATAGATGGCATAAAAGAAAAGTATAATATTAATGATATTGATAATCAAACTTTTGATTATGAGCGAAGATTGGGAGCTAGTTATTTATTTTCTGCAACTTATGAAAAAGATTCAATGATTTTCTGGAACAAAGAATACGCTGGAATGGATGGCGTATCAATAGGATTTTATAAAAATTATAATATCTTTTTGCCAGAGGTGCATGATGTTGATTTTACATCTTCATTAACAAGAGAAAATTTATTTGAAGATATTTATTATTGTAATCCAGAAGTAGATTATAACAAAGCTGACTTATTGAAATCTATTGCTTATAATTTAAATAAATACTATGACAAATGCGAAGAGTACAGTAAAGATTGTAAATTTTCTAAATTTACAGGCATTTTACTGTCAAATTTGCTTGAAAAATTTATAATCAACTTTTCTGGGATATACAAACACAACTCCTGGGAAGAGGAAAGAGAAGTTAGAATTTTAATATCAAATTACCTTGAAAATTTAGACGATGGATGTGGTAAATTACATGCGAAAGTTGAATGTGTTGGCAATGAACTTATTAAAACTTGCTATAGAACTTTTAATAAAGGGTTTATAAAACAAATAATGTTAGGACCAAAATGTAAAAGTGAACATGAAAAATACGTTAAAAAATATTTAGAAAAAAATGGTTACAATTATGTAAACGTTTTAAAAAGCAGCGCATTTGCTCTAGAACATAAGACGAACAAATCAGAAGAGTTATTAAAGGCACTCGATTGGAAAAATTAGAAATTAACTTATAAAATGGATTAAAAATGATTAAGAAAATTGTAGATACAATTTTGAACTTTATAGAAGAAAAGAAAGAGTCTCTCGGGTGTTTTTTTGTTGGATTTTCCTTTCTTCTTTTAATATTTCTATCCCTCTGCGTTACAGGTGGACATCCGACCACAAGGGATATTGCCATAATGATTTTTATTTGCATTACTTTGATTTTTGCTGTAATAAGTATTTGTATGAAAATTACGAAAAATCCTAATATAGACAATGATACAAAAACTATAGTTTTAATTATTTTTGTTATATTGTTTTTTGTTACTGGCATGGCTTTAGAAGGAAATTCAAAAAGAAAGGTCAAAGATTATGATTACCATAGACTACAAACGCCTCTTCACCCAGGCTATCCCCCTCCTGCTGGTTGCGGCGGCAATAGCGGTTAGGCGGAAACTAGGATAGAAGCGCACTCACTCCCACTTGTCAATCAATTTGAGCTTCGGGCATTTTACGCCCTTAGCCTTGCACTCGGATTCCATGAGCTTTTTCATGCGCTCGGCGGCCTGTTTCTTGGATTTGCGGTTCATGGGCGGCAATATACAAACGTTTACTTTTGTTTACCTTTTCAGAACACCGGAATAAGAGCCAGAGCCTCTTTTTTCTTGCTATCATCTATCTGCCGGTAATACCGTGCCGTGGTGCTTGGGTCGCTGTGGTTGGCAAGCTCCTGGGTAACGCTCATGGGAACGCCCTTGTTGATTAACAGGCTTATGGCCGTGCTGCGGCTGTTGTGGAGGGCGATGCGGTCTTTAAGCCCTGCCGCCTCCAGCCACCTTTTGAACACCCTGCGCAAATGCACCTCCGAAGGCAGATTGAATATCTTGTCCTTGTCGCCTGTATTCTTACCCTCTTTCTCCCTGCGCTCCTTCAACCCTCGCATGACGGACAATGCCGCCTCGGATAGGGGAATGATTATGAATTTGCCTGTCTTTCCCTGCCTGGCCTTTATCTTTCCGGCGTTTAGCAAGGCAAATGTGTAATTGCGAATTTCTCCCATTCTCTGCGCCGTGTAAACGCCAAGCATGAACAAGTCTTTTACATCCGGGCAAGCATCGCACGGCGTGGCTGCCAGCAATTTAAGCTCATCCTCGCTTAGAGCCTTGACTTCCCCGAATTGCTCAGGCGGCAACAGCTTTCTCGTGTCTATCCGGCCAATATAGCCCCTTTGCTCTGCCCAGTTGCAAAAGGCACGGAACCGGCTCATCATGTTCCTTACATAGTTTCCGTGGTAGCCTTTGCCGTTCATCATGTCCATCATTTTGATTATGGTGCGCCTGTTTATCTGGTTTGCCGGCATATCTCCGTTTGCTTCCAGCCATTTATCCTTTGCCATTGCCGCCCCTCTCTTGCTTATCTCCACGGCGTAATGAGCTACCCACTCAGCAAGCAGTTTTGATGCTGGCGTGTTTGGGTTGGCGTTTGACATGGCAGTGTCGTTTCCGCTTGCTTCCATCGCATTGCGCATTTCTATTGCCTTGCGCACTAAATCCGTTTCTTCCGCAGTTGTTTTGCTGCTTAGGCGCAAAGAGGGCAGTCCGAGCGGCTTTCTCTCATACTTTTCATATACCCAAAGCTTGATTAAATCCCTGTCGTTGGAGTTTGGCTTTATCATCACTTTCATGTTGTGCAGTTGGTTTGCCGCTTTGACGAGCTTTTTCAAATCTTCTAGTTTCATTTTCGCACTCCATTTTTCAAGGTGGAAATAGAGTGTAAATATAGAAAATTATATTTAATTATATTTAATCTTATTTAATGTAAAATGGCCTATTTTAAATAAAAAACGCCGTTTTCAGGCGAATTTGTGAGTTTCCATTTGGCCTACCAGGACTCGAACCTAGGCTAACAGAGTCAGAATCTGAGGTGCTACCACTACACTATAGGCCAAGGTTAAATCCTAGTTGATTCTTCCCTGCAAGCGAGCGGCAAAAGAAAAATCTTTTGTGTTATGTTCGCTTTGAACGCCAAGGTTTAGAGTGAAGCGGTCGTTGAGAATTTTCTGGACATAAATTGAGCCCTGTACATCTCTGACGTCGTTTGTGGAACCACGTTTTTCGCTGTGGGGAACCTGATTTCTGCGTTTGCTGTCGTATTCGGCTTCTATTACGATTTTATCCAAGCCGCGATAGAGCGCGATATCCAATCCGCCAAGTACAGGCCAAGCCGGGTTGTTAGCACTTGGAACAGTTCCGCCGTCTGCGCGGGTTGTGGAGCCTTCTTGGTCATCTAAACCGATGAATGCGGTTTCGGCGAACAGTACCAGATTTTTCAAAATGCCAAAATCTTTTACCACGGGCACACGGACAGCTAAATCAACAGTATGAGTTACATCTGTTTTTTTGTCGTAAATTCCGTCAAATACATTGGAGCGATAACCTATGCCGACTTCCATATTCTCTATACCGGCCAAGTCACTAAAGCGGAAATAAGTGCGCAAATCACCTCTGTTCAAATTTTCATCGCTGCTGATCAATGCTATGTCTAAGGATAAATTTTCTGAGAAGTTGTTCAAGCCGAATTGCACCATGCTTTCCGGAGAATAAGTGCTCATAAAACCTACTTCTCTTTTGCTAATATTCTTGCTTGGGTCAATATTTTTGTCTTTTTTGGCATCCACATAACCGCCAAATGTTTTGCTTCCAAAGCGAGTTGTGTTATCCCAGCGACCTATTTTTATATTGACATAATCACCTCTGTGCCATGCCCAAGCTTCATAAAGCTGGAAAAAATCTCCGGTTGCTGTGGTCTGATTATCTTTGCTGATCCAGGTTTTTTTCTCGCTGAACTCACCCGGATACATACGTAAATGCAATTTACCAACAAAGTTCTCGGATTCTGTTAAAACCATCAAGTTTGCTCTTCCCCACCATGTGTCCATATTGTCATTACCCCAATCTGAGTCAACAGGCATAACTTTTCTGGCCTGGATTTCAAAGTTGGCAGGAACATCTACTACGGCAAAATCATTTTTAGGAGCGCGTGTGGTTCTTTTTTTCTTTTTTTGGGGTTGTTCCTGAGAAACTAAAGCAACTGTATGGGTATCGGACAGCATTTGCTCTACATTGGCTTGAACTGTTGCTATCTGTTCTGCTGTGAGAGCTGGTTCTGCAGGCTCTGCTGCAACAGCTTGAGCTTCAGGGGCAGGAGCCGGGGCAATTACATGTGCCGGTGCTGCGTGTTCTGCTGCATGTGTCGGTGCTGCGTGCTCTGCTGCATGCGCCGGTGCTGCGGCTTCTTGAGCGTTTACAATGCCAAATGCAGCAATAATGGCTGCTACAAAACATTTTTTCATGAAAAGTCTCCTATTGATTTCGCTACATAATAATATAGAAAATTTTTTGAGTAATTTCAAGCCCAGAGCTCAGTTTTACTAATTTTATATCACTTGAACTACCATATAATATCCTACGGCTGCCAGATGAACGAGTACGATTCGGCTCGTTTGGCTGCTCTTTTTGAGCTTCAGGGCTGGCTTCCGGTAGAAAATGTGGAAAAAGCGGATATGATATTGGTAAACACCTGTTCGGTCAGGGCAAAAGCAGAAGAAAACGCCATTTCCAGGATTAGAGATTTGAAAAAGTTGAAAGTTGAGAATGGGGAATTGAGAATAGGGGTTCTGGGCTGCATGGCTAAGAACAGGGGTGAGTCCTTAAAAAAAGACCTGCCGTTTATAGATTTTGTGCAAGGCCCGGATGAATACGGAACGGATGATATTTTTGCCAAGCTAGCCAACAATTACAGCGCTTTTATCGCCATTCAAAGCGGGTGCAATATGCGTTGCAGTTATTGCATTGTGCCTTATGTGCGGGGTAGGGAGAAATACAGGGAATCCGGGTCAATTTTGCAGGAAATTGAGGCTGCTGCTGCGCAAGGGGTTTCCGAGGTTACGCTTTTGGGGCAAACGGTTAATGGGTATCGCTATAAAGGATTGTCTTTTGCAGGTTTGCTGCATTTGGTGGCAGATGTAAAGGGTATTGAGCGAATTCGCTTTATGAGCCCGCACCCAAAGCATTATACCGGCGAACTGCTGGATATTTTGCTGAACGAGCCGAAAATAGCTCCTCATGTGCATTTGCCTGTGCAGAGCGGCTCAAATTCAATTTTGAAAAAAATGAAGCGTCAATATACAAGAGAGAATTATTTAAGCATAGTTGAAGCTCTGCGTTCCTTTAACCCCCTTTACGGCATAACAACAGACATAATCTGTGGCTATCCCGGTGAAACTGAAGAAGAGTTTGAAGAAACCTTATCCCTATTGCGAGAAGCCCAATTTGACAGCGCATTTATGTTTGCTTACAGCCCCAGAGAGGGAACGCCGTCTGCCTTGGAAAAGGAGCTTATAACCGAAGATGAAAAGAAGGCCAGACTGCAAAAGACCATAGATTTGCAACACGCCATAACATTAGAGCGCGCAAAATTGATGATAGGCAGAACAGAAAGGATTCTATTGGAAAAACCATCTCGCAGAAATCCAAACGAATGGGTCGGTAAAACCGGAAATTTTAAGAAAGTTATTATTAATTATTCGGGCAGTGCTGCAGGAACTTATGTGAATTGCGAAATCGAAACAATTCAAGGGCACACTTTGCGAGGAAAAGTTCATGATTAAATTCATAGTCATAATAGCATTATTCTTGACGGCTTGCAAAAAAGATGAGGTAAAGCAGGAAAAAAATATCCCACAGGAAGTCAAAAAAGAAGAACAAATAAAAATCGCTGACTTGCAACACGAAGAAGTCATCTACACATCAACTTTCAATAACCTTCCAATCACAATGAAAATTGCGATAGAAAACCACAGCCAGGAATCTAACAGAGTAGTTCTCCAATACCGCTTGAGCGATGGCTATAGCGAGCAGGCTTCCGCCACAAAAGACATCCCGGGCAAAACCCGCATGGAACTTGAGTTCGGAAGGGAACTCAGTCTTACAAAAAAAGCCTTTGCCATAAAAAACGAAACTACAGCGAATTTGCAAATTGAAGTTTACAAGCTGGATGGCGGAAAAAAGGAGCTTTTATTTGAAAGTTCAACCAAAGTAAGGCTGTTGCCACCGCAATTTTTCATTTGGCAGCATCCGGAATACATAGCGGCGTTTGTGACATATCAAATGGATTCAATCCCCGCTTTGCAGAGGGAAATTGCGCAGAAAACCGGTAGCATAGATGCTTATCAGCGGCGTGACGCCGGCAGGGTAGAAGCGCAGGTTAAGGCAGTTTATGATGTTATAACCGAGAGAAAGTGGCATTATTTGGGCGGCTTTGCCACGAATGCCGGGCAGAAAATCAGGTATCCGGCGGAGGTTATGCGTGAAAAGAGTGCGAATTGCATAGAGGGAACTTTGCTGTTTTCGGCGATTTTGGAGAGTTTAGGCATTAGGACTGCTATTGTTTTGGTAAACAGGCCCACAGGCGGCCATGCGTATTTGGCCTGGAAGAGCGATGATAAATCGGAGCTTTTTGACAAACTTATAGAAACCACAATGGCATTTGCCAATAATCCCGCAAGTTACGAGCAAGCCACTACGCATGCTCACAACGAGCATTACGGGGATAAAAACGCCGGACACACCACAAGCATCATAGATGTGAAAAAAATGTGGGATAGCGGTGTTAGCGTAAACGAAATCAACTGAACATTTGAGCAGTATTTTAGCAAATTTAGTTAATTTGCTGTTAATATTATTGGAAAATTTTGGAAAAAGTGGTGAAAAAGGGTTAAAATGTAAAGAAATGGGTCTGTTTGTGGAAAAATAATCTATATTTATCTTATGAGCTTTGGTTTTGGTTCAGCAGATGCTGTAATAGATACGAATGGTCGGGTTTCATTACCCGCAACATTCCGTACTGCTTTACCCGAAAACGAAAAGCGATTTATATTGGCAATTGGAAAAAACAATTCCCTGAAACTCTTCAGAGAAAGCTATTTCAACGAAGTTGTAGCCCCGGCAATCTTAAAGAAGGATGCAAAAGAGCGCATAGATGCTTCAAGCAGTGTTCAGCTTGTTGTTTTGGATGACAAGCAGAACAGATTTTTGGTGCCAAAAAAATTTCAAGATCATTTAGGCGTTGACGAAAACGAGAAAAAATTGATTTTTGTGGGACAATTGGAGTCAGCTAATATCTACACGCAAACTAATTACAAAACTCGCAACTTCGGAGGCTATGAATATGATGAATAATTACCATACTCCGGTGCTTTTAAATGAATGCGTAGAGAGCTTGCACATCAGGCTCGATTTTGATTATGCAGATTGTACTTTGGGTGGGGGTGGGCACTCTGAGAAAATTGCCGAGCTTCTGGGTGAGGGTCGGAAACTGCATTGCTTTGACAGAGACATAGAGGCTATAAATGCGGCAAAATCAAGGCTTGAGAGATTTGGAGATAAAATAATCTATCATCACAAACCATTTTCAAATTTGGGAACAGAGCTTGCACCGGAGACTCTCGGAGGCGTACTTTACGACTTGGGAGTGAGCTCTCATCAGCTTGATGCAAGCAGAGGTTTTTCCTTTGCCGGCAGTGAACCGCTTGATATGCGAATGGATGCAAACAGCGGAGAAAATGCGCAGGATTATTTGAAAAGAATTTCTGAAAAAGAACTGGCGAAAGCATTGAAGGAAAATTCGGATTTGGAAATGGTCGGTCGCCTGTCGAAGCGGATTCTATCGAAGGCGTTGGCTACGGCAGAAGATTTGAACAGTGCAATTGAAGATGTTTATCGCAATAGAAAAAAAGATTTGAACAGCTTAAAAGCGAGAGTGTATCAGGCTATTCGCATGGAAGTGAACTGTGAGATTGAAGAGATTAAAAAAAGCGTGGAGGCTGCTGTGCACTGCCTTAAAATCGGCGGGCGGCTGTGCATAATAACTTATCATTCAAAAGAGGCCAGAGCGGTGAAAGATGTTCTCGCGCACTTTGAAAAAAACTGTTTGTGCAATGTCAATATTCCTGTTTGTCTTTGCGGCGGCAACAACAGGAAGATTAAGAAAGTAAATAAAAAACCTTTAACCCCGAATGCGGATGAATTGAGAAAAAATTCTCGCTCGCGTTCTGCAGCATTGAGGGTTTATGAAAAAATTTAGGAGATTTGCATGAAATTAGTACTACCGACTATTTTGCTTTTTTTGTTGATTTTCGTTTTGGCGGTTCCAATGAAAATGGAAAATGAAAAACTTGCAGTTTTGATTTCACAGGAAAAATTTTTAGAAGACTCCGTTTCTGTTGTACGCTATGATTTGTCTTTGATAGAAAGGGATATTGACAGTTTGTCTTCGCGCAGCAGAATAGATAAGGTAGCTTCTTCGCTGGGGCTTGGGATGAATGGTGTGGCAACCAAAATAACAGGGCGGTTAAAATGAAAATAAGACTTGTGGTTATAGGAATACTTCTCTCTTTGATAGCAATAGCTTTTGCTGCCAAGCTATTTTATATTCAAATTATAAACGAAGAGATATATTATACGGATAAAACACAGCAACGAAACTACGTAGAGGCAAAGTATGGCCGTATTTTAGATCGCAACGGTGTAGCACTTTGGGACAAATTGCTTATTGGCAAAGAATTGGAGCAGGAAAAATATTGGAAAGAAATTTATTACCATGATCATCTCGAAGGTTTATCTGCGGTTTTAAATGGTGTTGTGAATTCAAGAATAAGGGAATTGCGCGGGCAAAAAGCTGTTGTTCGTTCAACATATAAGCCAAAAAGAGATGTTCCTATAAACGAAATTGAGCTAACCCCTCTTATTGAAGGCAAAGATGTATATCTGTCTCTTGATTTGAGGATTCAGGAAATTGTAGAAAATGTTGTACGAGAATATGTGCCGAAGTTTGGAGCTGCCGGGGCATCTGTTTTGGTTATGGATCCTCGTACCGGACAAATACTTGCCATAACAAGCTTTAATCCAGACAAAGGCAAGTACGATGATGCTCTGCATTCTTTTGAGCCGGGCTCTATTTTTAAGCCGATAACTGCCGTGATAGCTTTGGAAAACGGTGTGAACCCCAATAAGCGAATAGATACGGAAAATGGCAAGTGGCAGGTTACAAAAAATTCCAGCGAAAAAATTATAAAAGATACCCATGCGGAAAAAACATGCAATATGCAGGAGGCTATGGTATATTCGTCAAATATAGCTTTTGGAAAATATGTGATAGAAGAAGTTGGTTATGATAAATTTTATTCCGGTGTGAAAAACTTTGCCATAAACGAACATTCCTCGGATTTTCCACTCAGAGTTATTCACAAGGGTTTTAATCGGGTTCCGCACTTAAGAACTCGGGCTGCTCAAGGGTTTGGGCAATCCATAGATATGACTTCCTTAGATGTGGTAAAGGCTTTTAGTTCAATAGCAAATGGCGGAACTTTGTATAATCCTAAACTGGTATTGAAACATGGAATCGATTCCGCCGCAACAGAGAGAGATTCGGTGCGCAGAGTTATTTCCACTACTGAAAATACCAGGCTGTTGAGAGAGATGTTGCGTGGTGTTGTGGATTTGGGTGGAACTGCGGAAAATGTGAAATCCAGATATGGTTTCCTTGAATTTGCCGGAAAAACGGGAACGGCGCAGATTATAGATAGTGTCGGAAAATATAAAGCAGGAACTTACAATTCGTCTTTTATAGGTCTTGAGAAAGCATCGGATCCGCATTTTGTATGCCTTGTAACCATGTATCACACTAAAAATGCCGGAGCGACAGTTGCCGGTCCTGTATTCCAGAAAATCATGGAGCAGATTTATCTTCATCCGGAATTGTCTCCGGTAAATTTTGCATTGGAATATGCTCCGGCAGACAGCTTGTGCAGCGATATATCTTTTGTAGGACATACAAAGCAGGCAGCTTTAAGCAAGGCAAGCGCAATGCGCTGCAACATACGTTTTGATGATGAAAACAAAACCGGTTCTGTTGTTGCGCAAACAATAAAAATAGATTCCACCGGGAAATATTTGGGACTTTCTTTGAGGGAATATCAGAGAAATACCGGCCGTATGCCGGATGTCCGTGGTTTGACTTTAAAAGATGCCTTAGGCATGCTTGAGCATCTTAACGTTATTTATGACGGCGTTGGAAAAGTGCATTCGCAAATTCCCGAACCCGATGAATACATCAGCAGAAAAAGCCCTGTGCATATAAAATTGCGGGAGAATATATGAGTCGCTTAAAAGACAATTCCAAAAATGTGGTTGCAGGCGATATGTTCTTTGCCATTCCTTGCCCGGATGGTTCGGAAAAAGCACATGCTTTGGAGGCATTGGAAAAGGGTGCTTCCTCGATTGTCTCAGCTTTGCCTGCTCCAAAAGGATACGAAGATAAATGGGCACAGGTGAACGACGTTGTTTTTACAAGATATTTGTTTGCAAAAGAGGAACTTGGCAATCCGTTTTCAAAGCTCAACTGCTATGCGGTAACAGGTTCAAACGGAAAAACCAGTTGCGCATTTATGATGAATGCGATTCTGAGATCTGCCGGTAAAAAAACTGCTTTGCTTAGTACAATTTACAATTTGATTGGAGAAGAAAAAGAAACTGCGAATTTAACAACTCCAGGATTTTTGGCTCTTTATGAATTTGCCGCAAAAGCGGTTGATGCAGGTTGCACGGAACTTGTCATGGAAGTTTCCAGCCATGCCCTTGTTCAGGGTCGTGTGATGGGAGTTCCGTACAAATCCGCATTGTTCACAAATTTGAGCCATGAGCATTTAGACTTTCACGGTACAATGGAAAATTATTATCAGGCGAAAAAAATGTTATTCGCTTCTGAACTTTTGGGTACGGGAATAGGGTTTATAAATATAGACAACTCTTACGGAAACCGATTGTACGGAGAACTGTTTTTCAGAGACAGGGTAGGAATTTCCAAAAAGCAGAGCAAAGTTGAAAATACTGAATTTGGGATAAAAATAGACAATGTAAATGTGTCTCTTTTTGGCGAACATAATGTTGAAAATGCAATGCTCATAATAGAATGGGCTAAAGAAATGGGCTTACCGACAGATGCTTTGGAAAAAATTTCGGTTCCCGGGCGTTTTGAAGTTGTGTATAACAAAGGCGGAAAGCGTGCCATAGTGGATTACGCTCATACTCCTGATGCTCTGGAACGTACTTTAATGGCTGCTCGCAAAATTTGCTCAGGTAATTTGCTTGTGGTGTTTGGATGCGGTGGAGACAGGGATAAAACCAAACGTCCTGAAATGGGAGCCATAGCGGAAAGCCTCGCAGACAAAGTTTGGCTAACCTCGGATAATCCTCGCACGGAAAATCCGGAGCAGATACTAAACGATGTTGAAGCGGGAATGTCTGTAAACAAACATAAAAGGCAGGTAGATCGCAGAAAAGCGATAAAAGAAGCTGCAGCAGCATTGCAAAGCGGCGATGTGTTGGTAGTGGCAGGAAAGGGGCACGAAGATTATCAGCTCCTCGGCAAAGAAAAAATTCACTTTAGCGATCAAGAAGAACTATTGGAGGCTTTTTAATTTATGTCTTTTGAATTGCAAATGGACGTGACCGGATTTCTGCAATTATTTTTGCAGCAAAACCCCAAGACCATTATAGCGGATGTTCCGCAAGAAATAGATATGCAAAAAGCGTGCCTGAATTTCGATTCCAGAGAAATAAAAAGCGGCGATATTTTTTGGGCATTGGTCGGGAAGAATTTCAATCCGCATAAAGGCGGGTTTATTGAAGAAGCATTTAAAAAAGGAGCGATTATGGCAGTTGTTAATGCAGCAGAAGTGGAAGTTGCGAAAATTCCGCTTGCAGTGGCTACGGAAGATACAAGCAAGGCATTGCTGAAGTTTGCCAGAGGTTACAGGAAACGCTTTCAAAACTTGAAAGTTGTTGGCATAACGGGCAGCGCAGGCAAGACCTCTACAAAAGAGATGATAGCAGCAGTGCTTGCAAAAAATTGCAACACGCTTGTCACAAAGGGAAACCTTAATAACCTATTTGGCGTGCCAATGACCTTGTTCGGTTTGAAAAACGAGCACGAAGCTGCAGTTATAGAAATGGGAACAAGCATGCCTGGCGAAATTCGTCAGTTGACTCAAACTGCGGTTCCGGATATAGCTGTGATCACAAATGTAGGTCCGGCTCATTTAGACGGGTTGGGAGATTTGGAAGGTGTATTCAAAGAGAAGAGGTCAATAGCCGAAGGTTTTGAAAAACGCGGGCATTTGGTTATAAATGCAGATGATAAAATGCTTTCCAAAATTCGCAGCTCTTCAAAATATGATGTGATAACTTATGGCATTAACAGAGGAATGCTCAAGCCAGATGAAATTCTATGGGAAGATGGCTGCGCCAATTTTCGCATAGCACGTACATGGTTTAAGCTTTCTGTTCCCGGGTTGCACAATGTGTATAATGCTCTTGCAGCCATTGCAGTAGGCGAATTGTTTAAAATGTCTAAAAGCACAATAGCCCAAGCTCTTTCGGAGGTAAAATCCTACGATATGAGAATGCAGATTATTGAGGGAAACGGCTTCACAATTATATCCGATTGCTACAACGCAAATCCGCATTCAATGAGAATGTCTTTGCAAACTCTTGCGAATATGCCGAGCAAAGGTCGCAAAATCGCAGTTCTCGGCGATATGAAGGAGCTCGGTTCGCACAGCAAGGAATATCACAAAGAAGTAGGTTCCATGTTGCCGGAGCTATCTATTGATTATTTGGTGGCAATAGGAAATGAAGCGGCGGAGTATTGCAAAGGCGCAGAGGAAGCAGGGTTTAAACCAGGTAAAATAAAATATTTTGAAGACAAGCATGTTGCTGCCGACGCTTTAAAATTTTTAATCAAAGAAAACGATATTGTTTTGGTAAAAGCATCTCGCTCTATGAAACTTGAAGAGGTATGTAATGACCTACGTGCTTGATTATTTCCAGAATTTAACGGAAAGGATAAAGTTTGGAAAATGGTCGCTTTTGCTTCTTCCGGTTTTATTCTCTGTTATTGGAATTTATATAGGCATAAGCACTTTAGATAGAGATCACATTCCGTTCAAGAATTTTGCAATTCAAAACGCGCTTTTGCCGCTTGTTTTTTTTGCGATAGGCTTTTTATTACCCGTATCTTTATGGAGGCGCTATGCGATCCGTTTTGCTCCGGGGCAAAAATTGCTGTGGAACAGCGATGGTATAAGTTATTCCTTTCTTCTTTTGCTGTTTGCCATGTTTTTGCAGATTTTTGCTATATGGGGAGACGGTTCGGGATATTATGCAGACGGCAATGCTATGGTACAGATGAGGCGAGAATTATCTATTTTCTCAAGACCGTTTCAGGTTGGTGAATTTGTGAAAATTTTCCTTATGATTTTTATGGCAAAGATTTTGATGGATATGAAAATAAACAAACAAATGTGCCTATGCAGAGAGTTCTTCGGATTCCCGCTTGCAGCTCTTGTATCTGTTGGAACTTTCACTTTTGTTATGCCGAATTATTCAATGTTGCTTATTTATATTATTATGGTGTTTTTTATGCTGTTTTTGCAGGAGATGAATGTGAAGGCACGTCTTTTGATGATCACAGCTTTGGCAATTCCCGTTGTCATAATGTTTTCCGTGGCAAATCTGGATAAAGACAGTGCTCTTGCAAAGACGCATGGCATCAATAGGATTTGGAATTTTATACATGCGGAAGGAGTTGGCAATGAACAGCAGAATGAGGCTATGCAAGGCATGGCAGACGGCGGAGTTATAGGTAAGGGATTGGACAAAGGAACTATCAAACACCGCTTGTTTGGTGCTCGCAACGATTTTGCTTACAGTGTTTTAGGTGAAGAATTAGGATTCTGGCTTATGCTTCCCATCACTCTTGCCATGTTTGTTTTTTTATTTTATTGCTTTTGGGTTGCGGCAAATATACCTCCAGTTGATAGAAATGCGACATTCGCTCAAAATATAGCTTGGGGTATAGCTATAATTTTCGCTTTGAATATAATTTTTCATATAGGAGTTAATTTGAAATTGCTTCCAAATACCGGGCAACCTTTGTCTTTTGTGAGTTCAGGCGGTGCAAATCTTGTTATGAATTTTTTTCTTTTGGGAATGTTAGTGCAAATATCATCTTTAACCAGGGATAAAACAGTATGAGAAAGATTTTTTTTGTGTGTGGCGGAACAGGTGGGCACGTATTCCCGGCTGTCGCCGTTGCTGAGAATCTCGCGGGTTCTTATGATATTATTTTTGCAGGCCGTGCTGCGCCATCCATGGAAGAGAAATTGCTGTCTTCCAAATTTAGTTATCGGCATATAAAAGCGGTTCCTTTAGCGCGAAACAGCATAATCAAAAATTTATTGTTGCCTTTCAGCTTGCTTTCTTGCGTGTTGGGAGCGATGAAATTGTTAAAGCAGGAAAAGCCCGAATTCATAGTTGGTACGGGTGGCTATGTGGCTTTGCCGGTTATGCTTGCCGCTATTTTAAAGCGAGTGCCTTTTTATGTAATTGAGCCAAATGCCGTGATGGGAATTGCAAATAAAATATGCGCAAAATTCGCAAAGAAAGTTTACGTGGCATCTCCGGTTCGCAAAATGCCGGAAAATTTGCCTGCTCCAGAAGCTTTTGCAGATAGTGATAAATTTCGCATTTTAATCACCGGCGGAAGTCAGGGTGCGCTTGGCATAAATAAAAAGATAGAGCAAATTATTGATAAACTGGAAAATGTATCTATTGTTTGGCAAGTTGGCGCAAAAAATGTTGAGAAGTATAATAAGTATCCATGTGCTGTTGCATTTTTGGATAATATTTACGCATATATGCAGCATGCGGATTTGATAATTTCGCGTTCAGGTGCTTCAACCCTTGCGGAGATTCTCGCTTTCGGAAAGCCATCAATTCTTTTGCCTTATCCTTATGCAACTGCAAACCATCAGGAGCATAACGCAAGGGCAGTGGAAAAAGAAGGTGCGGCGTATGTTGAATTGGACAAGGAGCCTAATGCTCTTTTGGAGAAAATAACGAGTTTGATAAACGATAGGGAAAAACTTGCATTTATGTCTGAGAAGGCCGGCGAACTTGGCGAACTTAATCGCAGAGCAGCCGGAAAAATTGCGGAGGATATATGCTCGATTTAAATAAATTTATTCCGAATAAACGCATTCGTAAAACGCACTTTATAGGGATAGGCGGTGCTGGCATGAGCGGCATTGCAGAGGTTCTGTTCCACAACGGTTTTGAAGTAAGCGGTTCCGATATGCAGGAAAGCACGCAAACAAAATATTTGCAGAATTTGGGTGTAAAAATATTTATAGGGCATAACGCGGAAAATGTGGCTGGAACCGAAATTGTGGTTTATTCATCTGCTGTGCATTTGGATAATCCCGAAATGCGGCGTGCAATGGAGTTGGGAATTCCCATTATTCGCAGAGCGGAAATGCTGGGCGAGCTTATGCGCTTGAAATATACTTTGGCGATAGCCGGCACTCATGGAAAATCCAGCACAACATCTTTGGTAGGTTCAATCCTGGAAGCCGCAGGAGAAGATCCGACTGTGATAGTCGGAGGCATTGTGCAGGGCAAAGGTTCCGGCGCAACAGTGGGGACAGGTTCATATCTTGTTGCCGAATCCGATGAATACGATCACAGCTTTTTGAAAATGATGCCAAGCTCGGCGATTATCACAAATATAGATGCGGACCATTTGGATACCTACAGAGATTTGGACGATATAAAAAATGCTTTTATTGAATTTGCCAACAAGGTTCCTTTTTACGGACAGGTGGTTTTGTGCCTTGATGATGTAGGTTGCCAAAGCGTTTTGTCAAGGCTGGCAAAGCCGGTGATCACTTATGGTTTTAGCCCGCAGGCTACTTACAGCATCAAGAATTGCCGCTATTTTGAAAGCGGTTCGGAATTTACTGTTTATCGCAAAGGTGAGTTGCTGGGAGAATTTTCGATTCGTCTTTTGGGCAGGCATAATATTCAAAATGCGGTTGGAGCCCTTGCGCTTGCAACGGAAGAATCAATTCCTGTTGAATTTTCAAAAAAGGCTTTTGCTGCATTTGCCGGAGTTAAAAGAAGAATGGAATTTAAGGGTAATGTAAAAGGTGCTATGGTATTTGATGACTATGCTCATCACCCGACTGAAGTTGCGGCAAGCCTTTCCGCACTGCGGGAATCTTTCCCGGACAAGCGCATTATAGTGGTGTTTCAGCCTCACTTGTATTCTCGCACAAAAGATCATGCAGAGGAATTCGGAACGGTTTTTGGAAACAGTGACATTCTTTTGGTATGCGATATTTACGGAGCCAGGGAAGAGCCGATAGATGGGGTTTCCGGTAAGCTTATTTTTAATTTTGCCCACGCAAGAGGGCACAGAAATGCGCATTTTATTGGGGCTAAGGAAAATGCTATTGAGTTTTTGAGCGATGAAATGAAGGATGGAGATTTGATTGTGACAATGGGTGCAGGAAACATAACTGCGCTCTCTGCTAAAATTTTGGAGGTTGTCTAATGCTTGGTTACAACAAAAGGAAAAAAGAAGCAGCTTTTGCAAACCTGATTTTAAGAATAAAACTTCTTATTAAGGCTTATTTCTTTAAGAATAAAAAACGCATAGTCGCTTTATGCGTTTTGTTGGCGATTTGCGTTTGCGCTTTTATATTTGTTGTTCCAAGTGTAAAGTCCGATGAGTTTATGTCTTTCTCAAAAGTGACGGTTAACACAAAAAGAATTTCGCAGGATAATTTTAGAAAAATAATCGGTTTTAACTACGGAGAAGAAATTTACTCAAAGGATACGGCTGAAATTCGCACTCGCTTGGAAGCCAGCAATATGATTTTCGGAGATGTTCAATTTAGCGTTAAGCTGATACCCTATGAGCTTGAAATAAAATTTACTGAAGTCAGTCCGCTTTTTGTTATTATGTCTGCGAATCCCATTATATATTCGGATAAGGGAGAAATTTATCCGTATAGCGCAAATGTCGCGGATTTGCCGGTTGTTGATGCCGCCGAGCCGGAAGACATAGCTCTGGCAATCAGATTTTTAATCGATATGAAAAACAACGATGCTTTGCTTTACTCAAGAGTTTCACAGCTGATTCCGCGTGAAACAGAAAGACAAATAATGGTATTTTTTAACGATGTTGATTTTAAAACTAAGTTTTCTTTGGAAAAAGATTTATGGAAAGCTGCATTCAGGCATTACCGGCAATTGACAAGAAATATGCAGGTGTTGAATTTGCATTCCATAGCTGTTTTGGACCTCAGGTTCAAGCAGTTGGCATATATAACAGAAAAAGATGGGAGATTATAAGATGGGTGCAAACAAAGCGAAACTCAACTTGGATTTTGGACACGGCGGGATAAGCATGAATTTCGCTAAAGCAAATGATATTCAGCCGCGTCTGGGCGCAGAACGCGACTGGAATGCCGGAACGATCCGGTTCAATACCGAGGAACTTGAGGATTTCCCCGGAAGTTCTCAAAGTAAAATTGACGATGCGCGTCTTGAACCCATTGCCAAATTTATCAATAATGCGATAGTGGAATGGCAGAATGAGACCGGCTGCGATTTTGATCCGCAAATGGAGATCACCATTTCCGCAGCCTTTTTTGAGGTGCTGTCTTTTCCTTACAGCCTTGTGTTTGCCGAGCCAAAGACAATAGGAGAAGATGAGATAAATAGAATAGAGGATTGCAAAACTCCGGAGAAGATGTCTCAAATACATATTCCCGGCGAAAAAATAAGATCCTTGACAAGCCCTTATTTTACAATCTCAAACGAAAAAGGCGTTAATTCAAGGTCTTTTACTCCCAAAGGCAGGCCAACCAATAGTCTTGGTTTTAACGCTTATTTCATCACCAAGCATCCTATACTTGCAAGGCTTTTAGACTTGATGAAAGACGATGACGATAAAATAAATATATCTCTATCTTGCGAAAGAGAATTTCAGGCACTTGCCAATTCAAAAGAAAAAGACAGCAAAACAGCGTTGATTCATATCACAGATTCAATGTCTGAATTTTCTGTATGGGATAAATCGGAGTTGAAATATTTGAATAAAAAGGAATCCGGTTTCAAAGATTTGAAAGCGGCTATTTGGCGGCTGTGCCTTTTTTTCCATAACAATCCCATATTAACCGATCAGGATTACAAACTTACGCAAAACCCTGAGCTTATGAAAACTTTTTTCAATATGGTTATGGATGCTGCCGTTACCGATGACTCCAAAGAACTTTTATGCGCAGATGACTGTTCTGGTTTACTTGATATGGTATCGTGTATTTTGGAAAGCGAAACCGAAGAGAGCATTCAGTTCAGCAGGCTTGATTTACCAGGTAAAAATAGAAGCAAAACGGGCAGAACCATAAGCAATTATGTGCTGTGTTACTTTGCCAGGGAAGCTATCCGCCGTCTGTTGCTTGAGATAAAGAGAATTATTTATACGGATGATTTCTGCAAACCGGAGTTCATAATTTTGGAATGCCCGCTGCCTTTAAAGGGAATAGACTTGTTAGCCACAGAAGTCTTTGATATTCCGGCAAGAAGGGCGGTTGTAAAATGGGATGGGGAAACGAGAAGCGATTTGTCTTCTACCTGCGTTGGGGCCTTGCAAAGCCTGATCGCCAACAATACCGGGGAGAAAAAGAAAACCACAAAGATGCCGGCTATTTTGGAATGGTTTTTTTCAAAGGCTTCGTAAAATTTCTATTTTCACATACTCGGAGGTTTAAATGCCCGTTGATTTGAACAAAATATTGCAAACCATACGCCGTGATGCCGGTCTCACTGAGGCTCCGGAAAGGGAGCCTTTAATAAAAATGGAAGCTTTAGATTCGGAAAGACCCCCACAAGAACCTTTAATAGAGAGTGCCGGTGAAACTTATGGGCGGCCTATATCGGTGTGTTTTGCCGGTGTTGGAACCTGCGGTGTAAATATTTTGATGAGTTTGAAGTCTCAGAATGCAAGTAACGAGTTGGTGGAATTTGTCGGTATAAATTCGGATGGTGGTTCCATAAAAGAACTTGAAAAGAATGGTTTTAAAGACAATATTGCGCTGAGCATGGATTCTTACTATCTGGGTGCCGGCGGAGATTTGGCTGTAGCTAAGGAGCTGGGCGATAAGTACTATGACCAGTTTGTAAAGCGTTTCAAAAACAATAATGTGGATTTGGCACTGGTTGTAACAGGCATGGGCGGCGGTACAGGCACAGGAGTTGCCCCTATGGTTGCAAAAGCGGCAAAGGAAGCCCAGAGCGGAAAACCCAATAAGCTGACAATAGGTGTAGCTACAATGCCGGAGGGCATAGAAGCCGACAGGCGTGATATGGCTATGCATGGCATGGAAGAACTGAAAAAATATGTAGATGCTCTTATTGTTATAGACCAGATAAATATACTTGATGTGTTAGATGAGCAAAACGCTTCCATTGACGATGTGAACGACTTGATTGATTCCCGTTTTCAGATAGTGCTGCAATCCATAATGGATACTGTGACAAAGTACACAAAGAGGAACATAGATTTTGCCGATGTTTGCTCAACGCTTAAATCCAGCGGAGATTCAATTATCACAACGGTTGAGGCATCTGCGGGTAATGTGGAAGACATAAAAAGAGAACTTGTCAAAGTGTTAAACGATAAACTGCTAATAGATCACAGCAAAAAAATAGCTTCAAGGTTGATGATTTACCAGTTTTACGAACAGGGATATTCCGAAAGAACTCATTATGAAGTTGTAAGTGAAATTCAAAAAATTTTTAATTGGACAAAAATAGGCGATTATTATCGTTGTATTTTGGACAATCCACCTGAAAATACGGTTAAGTTTTTGAAAATAGGCAGTGGTTCCGGCGGAGAATATAAAGGTAAAACAAAAGTTATTGTTATGGCAGGCGGTTTTGTGGACAAGCCTTCTGTGGAAAAACAAACTGTAGCAATACCGGCTGTGGCAGTGCCAACGGCTGCAATGCCAAAAGTTATTACACCTGAACCTCTACCGATTAGAGCAACTGTAGCTACCAAGGTGCTTCCTGTAGCAGAACCTCCACCCCCGCCACCTCCTCAAGGAACCTCTCTTGAAGAGTTGCTAAAAAAAGGATTCTCTTTGTGACAAAAAAAGAACTCTACCTCTACAACACCGCCTCCCGCTTAAAAGAGCAGTTCACTTTGCTTCAGGGTGATTCCGAAGTGAAAATGTATGCCTGCGGTCCCACCGTTTACCATTATGCCCACATCGGAAATTTGCGAACATATCTGTTCGAAGATCTGTTGCGCAGAAGCCTTGAGTTCTTCGGCTTTAAAGTTCGCCATGTTATAAACATAACTGATGTTGGGCATTTGACCAGTGACCAGGACGATGGCGAAGACAAGATGGAAGTTGGCGCAGAGCGAGTTGGCAAAACCGTTTGGGAAATAGCAGAGGATTATACAAACAAATTCAAGGACGATTTAAAGCGTTTAAATATATTGCCTCCTACTATCTGGTGCAAAGCTACGGATCATATAAAAGAGCAGATTAAGCTAATTGAAACTCTTGAAGAAAAGGGTTACACTTATCGCACAAGCGATGGAATTTACTTTAATTCTCTGAAATTTCCCAAGTATGCGGATTTTGCCCGTTTAGACATTGCCGGCTTGAGAAGCGGAGCTCGCATAGATCTCGGTGAAAAGAAATTTGCGACGGATTTTGCCTTGTGGAAATTCAGCCCAACTGATCGCAAAAGAGCGATGGAATGGGAGAGTCCTTGGGGAGTAGGTTTTCCGGGTTGGCATATAGAATGCTCTGCAATGTCTATGGCGCATTTGGGCGAGACTTTAGATATTCATTGCGGTGGAACGGATCATGTTAGGGTTCATCATACAAACGAGATCGCTCAGAGCGAGTGTGCCACCGGCAAGCCGTTTGCCAGATTCTGGTTGCATGGCGAATTTTTGCGGGAGAACAGCAGCGAAAAGATGAGCAAAAGCAGCGGAGAGTTTTTAACTCTTGATGTATTGATGGAAAAGGGTTTTGACCCTATTGCATACAGGCTTTTCTCTTTGACCAGCCATTATCGCAACTATCTGAATTTCAGTTGGGAGGCTATGGAGAGCGCACAGGAATCGTTGAATGCCTTGCGAAGGAAAACTCAGTATTTTATTGGTCTTGAAGGCAAGCCGGTAAGCGTTGATGCACGTGAGTGGAGTATAAAATTCCAGCAATACATAGCAGATGATTTGAATTCATCCGGTGCTTTGGGCGTTTTGCATTTGATGCTTGCAGACAGTTCAATTCAAGACAGGGAAAAAGTTACGCTTCTAAAGGAGTTTGACAGTGTTTTTGGGCTTCGTTTGCTTGATGAGCCGGATGTGGTAGAGCATTCGGCAGAAGAGATTGAGAAGGTGGAGTCTTTGATCAAGGAACGCAATGCTGCTCGCGAGGCAAAGGATTTTGAGGAGAGCGATCGTTTGCGTGATGCGTTGCTGGATGCAGGGGTAGTTATTAAAGACAGCAAATCCGGTACCGTTTGGGAATGGAAATGATAGAGAGATTAAGGGGGATTTTAGTTCATAAGACACCGCTTTTAGCTGTGATAGAATGTGGCGGTGTTGGCTACGGCGTTAATGTGAGCGCACGCACGGGCGAGATGCTTCCAAGTGAGGGTTCGGAGGCAACATTGCTTACTCATTTGGTTGTGCGGGAAGATTCCATGACGCTTTACGGTTTTTTGGATATTCAGGAAAAAGAACTTTTTTTAAACATGATAGATATAAGTGGCATTGGTCCGAAGATGGCGCAGCGAATTTTGAGTTCTATTTCACCAAACGATTTTCTTTCTTTGGTTGCAACGGAAAATGCAGCTGGTCTTTCTAAAATAAAAGGCATTGGCAAAAAGACATCCGAGATGTTGGTTTTGGCATTGAAGGACAAAGCTTTGGCTATTTCTGCGACGGCAGGCTCAGGTTCATCTGCGATGTTGCCTTTTGCGGAACAAGAGGCGATACTGGCATTGCATACTTTGGGTGTAAAGGATCCGGGCGCACGTCGTGCGGTGGAAAAGGCTGCGGAGGTTCTGGGCCGTGATGCGGATTCGGGCAAATTAATCGCCGAGGCATTGCGGCATTTGTGATTTCATCCTCGCATCTATAATAAGCTGCCCATCTTTAATTGTAATGTCACTTGCGGGGTTTGAACGGGTAAATGTCACCCATAGCAAATTTTCCAGACTCCGGTTCGTAAATTCCGCATCGTCACATAGCACAACCAATGGAAAATTTTTCAAATTTTCCAATTTTTCAACGGCCAAAATTCCCTTCACAGGTCCGGCACAGCCCAATTCCCTGCACGGCTCGCCGGCCGCTGCAAACACAGCCTTTGAACCACGATTCAAACGAGTTCCCGTATAATCCAATGTGTCTATGCTTGTGCTTTTTATTATGTTTACATCACGATCTAAATTTATTCTGCACAAAATGTGCTCTAAAAATTCTGCAATATTATGCACGGATAAATTTGGGTTATCCTCTTTTGCCGCAATAAATAAATACTTCGCAAGCGAAAGTTGGCCAAAACCCAAAATCGCATTGCTCTGCGTTAACAATTCCAAAGGCTCACGCTTTTCATACGGCAAATACCGCTCACTACCGAGCGCTAAAAGCAAAGGATGAACGCCTGCCGCATCCACAGCGTTTACCTCGTGCACTCCGGGGAGCACAAATGGCAACAGCGGCTTGGTTATTTTGTGAATTATTTTTCCGAAAATCGTGTCTTCTTGCGGCGGGCGGCCAACAACTGTGAAAGGAAATACTGCATCTTTTCTCGCAAAAACCTTGTGCACTTTTAAATACGGAAAAGGATGCGTTTCCGAATAATAACCCAAATGATCGCCGAATGGGCCTTCCGGTTTCAAATTGCTTTGCACCTCACCCAAAATGCAAAAATCCGCCTCTGCGGAAATGAACCAGTCTTTGTGCCACGCATAGCGAAACGCTCTTCCTGCAAACATACCGGCAACGGTTAGCTCCGGAACACCATTTGGAAGTGGCATAACTGCGGCTAAAGTGTGGCCGGGTGGGCCGCCTATAAAAATGCTCACCTTTAATTTTTCGCCACGCTCAAGCGCTGCTTTGTGGTGAATTCCTATTCCTCGATGAATTTGGTAGTGCAGTCCGCATTCCTCGTTTTGAATATAATTGTTGCCGCTTATCTGCACTCTGTACATTCCTAGGTTTGAATGCCACCAGTTTTTTTTGCCGGGCTTTATGGTCAAGACTTGGGGCAGGGTTAAAAATGCGCCGCCGTCTCTGGGCCAGCATTTTATCTGCGGCAAGTCGGAGAGAGCAATCTCGCTTTGCATCACGGGTTTTGTTAGGGAACGCAGGGGCAGCATTTTCAAAAAGTTGCGCTTTAGCAACAGGTTTGCTCTTTTTTCAGTGCCAAACAGGTTGCATACCGCCGGGAACGGGCTGCCTTCCACTTTTTCAAAGAAGATCGCTGGCTCGCCGTTTGCAAAGGCTTTGCGGGCAATGGTGGCCATTTCCAAATTCGGAGACACTTGCTCTTTTATGCGAATAAGCTCGCCGCACTTTTCAAGCATCTCGCAAGCTTTTCTTATAAAGGATGGCATTATTCTATCTCCAAGCTGAAGTTCGTCATGAGCTTCTGAACGTGCTCCCTTGAATATAGATTATTTTTTTGAAACCAGGGATGGCTTCCGCCACTTGGCAAATTTTCACGCTCGCTGCATATTTCATAGATTTTGCTTAAATAATCTCTTAACGGAGTTATCGCCGAATAACGCTCATGCCACTCTAAATTATATGCATATCTCTGCATAATTTCTTTTGTGGCATTTTCTGCGCTTTTGTAACCTATGGTTTGGATGTCTATTTTTTGCGTTGGGCAATCTGCCAATGCATGGTAATTGCCGTCTTGATATTCGTAATCCTGAAAAGTCCATATCTTTCCGTTATCTTTCTGCTCAATTTTATTTATCTCCAAAAAAAATTCATCACCAACATATCTGCGCCAGCTATGCGAAAGCACAAAACTATCTTGAATCATGTGGCATAATTTTCCCAATTCAAAAAGGCTTTCTGTGTTTTTTTTCTCTTTTTTGCATTTAATAGCTTTGGAATACCATTGCTGGGCTTGGTCTAATATTGTGTTTCTCACCTCTGCATTTGTTTTTGTTGGAGAGTATTTTGGGCACATTGAATGCCAATGCTGGTATTTTCCAAAATGGCTTTCAAAAGCGAGTTTGTGTTCGCTAGAATCTTTTCCAGATGCCAATACTTTAAGAGCATAAGGTATATCGGTGTTTAATGGGTCTGTAGTCGGAAAATCCGGCCATATACTGCCATCGGTCAAATACTGGTTGCAATCAACTTTTTCTGCCTTGGCTCCGGTTATGGTTAAATTTTGATGAGTTTTATTTGCGGCGTTGTAAGCCTTATTCGCAATGCCGGGCATATTTGCCAGCCCAAAAAACTCCGCATTTTCAATCGTTTCTCCGCTGGGCAATTCCAAGTTTCCGTCTTCCAGACTCTCGATGTATTCAAATATGCTCAAAATTCCCTTTTTCTCCTCAAAGCTCAAATCGGAAATTTTTAGCTCAAATGTTAAATCTTCTCCTTTGGAATCGGGTGCTGTAAAATCTGCGAATTTGAAGTCAGAGTCAAGGATATTTTCTATAAACTTGCAGGCAAAGATTTTTCCTTCATCTCCCTCGGAATCTCCTCCGGCCATGCCTTCTCGTTCGTGCAAAACATCGTCCAAAAAATGCCCGTATTCGTGGAGCATTGTGAGCAGCAATATAAAGCGTGCAGTTGGGTTTCGCAGAGAATCCAGAGCAAGACGGTGGCTTATGTAGATTTTTTTGTCTTTGTAAGCTCCGAATTTATTGGCGGCCATTATGCCTGTTACAAAAGAGTCCGGCATTGGCAACGGATAGAGCTTTTCCAAAAGCATCATGTCAGCAGGCATTTTTTTCTCCAAAAAACCGAAAAATGCAGCACCAATGGCAAGGAAATCGCTGGAGCAGGGCACAGATTCCAAAAGTAGCAGGGTAGCATCCTTCAAATCTTCTTCATCAGAAGCGAATATTATTTTCAAGTCGCTTGAATTTTCTTCAATCTCAACAACATTCATGCTTGGCAGCTCGCATTTTGTACTGAGATATTCTTCAGTCAAAAGTAAAACTGCCTCATATAAATCAAGCCATGAGTTTTTATTTAACCTGTGTCCTTCAAATATAAAACCCAGTTTTTCCAAAGCCTTGGCGCATTCCAAAAAATAATTCTCATCTTTATGGGTTTCGCAAGCCTCTAT
>Ga0209755_10002326_pt1 | contig 26454 bp, 21 predicted proteins | sample TergutCo191P1_FD_187301 | JGI IMG/M metagenome (GOLD analysis project Ga0209755, IMG submission 187301) | Cornitermes sp. P1 segment gut microbial communities from Petit-Saut dam, French Guiana - Co191P1 (SPAdes) (version 2) | ecosystem: Host-associated > Arthropoda: Insects > Digestive system...
GAAACACTGGTTATGGATAAATTGTCTGTAGTTCCGATTGAAATATTGCCGTCCAGTATTACTATTGTTTCTATTGGTATATTTAGAATTAGTTTGAATGTGTCTAAAGCGTTCTCATAAAGTAAACCTGCGTTTCTTACTGTCGGGCGCATGTTCTCCATGTCTACCCGTGCCGATAATTCGTCAAGGCGCGGGGCTTGTCCTGTTCTGACGAGTGCGGCTGTTTGTTCATATCGTACTTGTGCGCTCTGGAAACTAAGGGCTGCAAGTTCACGATTTGCGTCAAGCAAGAGTATTTGATAAAAAAGTTTGCGTACTTGCAGTTCCAATTCCTGACGTGCTGCTTCGTGGCTTAAAAGCCCTGCTTCATAATCCGCTTGCGCTTTTTTAATGTTCTCGATTACAGAAGTAGAAAGTGTAAGCCCTGCGTTAATCGAAAAGCCCGGTGTCCATACTTCACGATCTTGCGGTCTACCGTCAGGGCTCATGGTCATACTTGGCAGGATTTCTCCTGTTATAGAGGTGGGGTGGCTGACCATAGCTCCGACGCTGAGTGAAGGGAGCAGACTGTTCCATGAACGGTTTTGCGCTCTTCGTAAGGAAGCGGTATTCAGTGCGCTTCGTTGAAGGCTAAGGTTGTTGTTCATAGCTAATTGAACAGCCTGATCAACGGTCAGCTTTTGCACAGCAAAAGCAGTTTGCTGTGCCTGTGCGAACATTGAAGGTGTTACGGCAACCATTATTAAGGCAGCAAATAAAAAATGTTTCGTTTTCATACTGTAAATGCTATATAAGAGAGGTAAAAACAATGGAAACTAATGGTAAATTCTTGGTAAACTTTTTATTTGTACGTTATGCGACAGTTATGCAGATATTTGATAAAAAAAATAAAAATTAAATACAATTTTTACTATAACCAAATTTATTAAAACAATTCCCAAAAAGCATATTTTTATATGTTTTTGGCTTGTTTTTGATGCATAAATAAAATAAAAATCATCTTGATAATATACTACACAACGATGTAGTATATTATGTATCCGGAAGCTGGTTTTTACTTGATTACAGGTAGGTTTTGCTTATGTTCTGCATATTTAATGATGAAAATGCGTACTATGCATATTGACAGTGGCAAATATGTGTATTAAAATGAGCAAATAGTTAGTTACTGGGAGGGTAATATGCAATTGGTGAGTAATTTATCATTACTTATGGGTAAATTCCGCTTTAATATTCAAGATGTGCATGAAAAAACAGGTCTTGCACGAAGGACAATATCAACATTATACAATGATAAAGCAACAAGAATAGATTTCTCAACCATTGAAAAATTATGTCAACTTTTCGGATGCGGAATAGAACAGCTCTTTGTATTATGTAATGATGAAACGCAGCAAGTTCATATTACAATTAAGGAGAATACACAATGAGTAAAAATATTAATGCCGTTGATCCGCGTATTATTTCAATTTTTTCAGGCTGCGGAGGACTTGATTTAGGCTTCCATCTTGAAGGTTATAATACGGTTTGGGCGAATGATTTTTCAGAATGGGCATGTGATTCGTTCCGCAATTATTTCGGAGATATTATCGTATATAAAGATATAACTAAGATTAATCCGTATAAAGATCAGACTATCCCTGACTGTGATCTTGTTCTCGGCGGTTTTCCATGCCAAGATTTTTCTGTTATTTGGAAACAACCAGGACTTAAAGGTAAACGCGGAGGATTGTATCGTAATTTTCTGGATTTTGTTGCAGCTAAGAAACCAAAAGCGTTTATTGCTGAAAATGTAAAAGGTTTATTAACAGCGAATAAACGGAAGGCAATAGAAACGATCATTAAAGATTTTGAATCTATTGAACCGGGGTATGTTGTAAAACCGCATTTATATAATTTTGCAGATTATGGTGTACCGCAATTTAGAGAGAGGGTGCTTATTGTTGGTATTCGTGTTGATACTGGATTTGATTTTAAACATCCTTTACCAACGCACGGAAAAGGAAGAAATTATCCTTATGTAACTGCAGGACAGGCTTTAAAAGGAGCTTTAGAAGTTGAGTATAACAATGAATCAATTAACTGTGCTGATAAAACGCGGCGTATGCTAGATCTCATTCCAGAAGGCGGTAACTTTACAAATATATCACCAGACCATGAATTGTATGTCAAAGGTATGATAAGTCATGTTTACCGGCGTATAAACCGAAATGAACCTGCCAAAACGATTATTGCAGCAGGCGGAGGGGGAACTTGGGGCTATCATTATCCGGAACCGCGTCCTCTTACCAACAGAGAACGAGCAAGACTTCAATCATTTCCCGATGATTTTGAATTTAAAGGTAATATAACCGAAGTACGAAGGCAAATAGGCAATGCAGTGCCGCCGGAAGGTGTACGTCTTCTTGCCCGCAGATTGTTGCCGCTTTTTAAAGGAGCATATAAAAAAGCAGACCTAACAGGCATAATGAAAGAACTGAAAATGATGTCAGTAAAAAAGCGGTTAGAATATGTTACTGCTGAAATGAATTGAAGGAAAAGGATATTATGAATTTATTAACCTCAAACATACCGCCTGTTAGACCGAACAATAAAACATTCTCGGATGTATTCAGTGCTTTTCTGGATGTTTCAACTCGTATTGACATTGCCGTTGGATATATAACTGCTGATTCGATTGCTTGGTTTCATGAAGTTCTCAAGTCGATGACAAATATTAAGACCGTGAATCTTATTATTGGTATGCACTACTGGGAAAAGTTTTCAGAACGCGAGTATAAAACGGCGAAAGAGTTTGATGAATTTCTTCACAATGAAAACCGCGGATCTGTAAGATTGGTGAAAACTTTTAAATATCATGGAAAATTGTATTCTTGGTCTGATAAGAATGGTATTCAAGCAAGTGTTATTGGTTCTGACAATCTTAGCAGTATTGTTACAAGTAAACTTATATATGAAGTATCCGCTTTATTAAGCGAACAGAGAGAGGCTCAAAAAATAAAAACCTTTATTGATGAATTGAATACCAATTCAACAGTTGATATTGAACAGTATATGAAGGATATGCGCGGTTTTCGTATTAGTAGTGATTTACTTGAAGGTCACGAAGGGGTTAGTAAGGTTGAACCTGTTCGTCTTTCAGAAATCATTGCGTCAAAAACAGAGATTGTTTTTGATATTCCATTAAAGGGTATTGATCCGAGCAAGCCCCCAAGCAATCGTGACGGGAGTAAGAGCAATCTAAATTGCTTCTTTGGAAAGGGGAGAGAAACACCGAATGGACGGATTCTGCGGCGTCCTTGGTATGAAGTAGAACTAATTCCAGGTAAAGCAATAACTTCGCTGTCGAATTATCCGCAAACTGACACTACGTTTTCAGTAATTACTGAAGATGGATGGGTTTTTGATTGTCAGGTACAAGGAGGGAAAGATGGAAAGAAAAATTTTCGTTCTGCAGGTGATTTACAGACTCTTGGTATGTGGATTAAAGGACGAATGGAAGATGCGGGGGTTCTTGATATTCGACATAAAGTAACTACTGATACAATTAAAAAGTTTGGTAAAAATATAATTAGGCTAACAAAAACCACATTTGAAAATACGTGGTATCTTGAGTTTGGGGTGAAATAATGAAATATCTTGAATCCTACCTTAATAGGATTAAGGAAAATGGGAACAGCTTTCTCGCAGATGCCGTTAGTAATACTGCAGAAAAGATAGCGGCGGAATATATAAGACCATTCTCATACAAAGAACATGTTGTTGCTCTTTTGCTTGGAAACGTTCAAAGCGGTAAGACTAGTCATTTGTTTGGCTTGATAGGATCTGCTGCAGATGAAGGTTTCCGTATTTTTATTTTACTTACGACCGACAATACGCTTTTACAACAGCAGACACTTTTCAGAGTTCGCAATGATTTGAACGATTTCTGTGTTTGCGGCGAAACTGATGAGTATGCATTTAATGCAAATCAAATGCGTAAACCTGTTATTATTGTATTGAAAAAAAATAGCAATGTTTTAAGAAAATGGAAAAATAATTTATTATCATCCCGCTATTGTGAAGGGAACGCATTATTCATTGTTGATGATGAAGCTGATGCTGCGAGTCTTAATACACTTGTAAACAAGAAAAAGCAAAGCACGATTAATAAACGATTAACAGAAATTATTGATACAACTGCCAGTAGTATTTATCTGCAAGTAACAGGTACTCCGCAGGCATTGCTGCTTCAGTCACATATCAGCAGATCTCGCCCATATTTTACACATTATTTTCCGCCAGGCAACGGTTATATAGGAGGTAATATACTCTTTCCGCCTGATAAACCGCAATATGTTATCCTGACAGATAATGAAGAAGCAAGCGATCTTTTAAAAGATGATGAGATTGCTGAAAACGGTTTATTACAGGCTTTACTGTATCATCTTACGGCATCAGCTGATATATTTTTGAACGGCGGGAAAGTGAGTAATTTTATTATTCATCCCAGCGTAGAGACTGCACAACAAAGCAAGTTCTCCGATAAAATTGCTTCATATCTAAATGAAATTGCTGGATCTGTTGACGAAAAAGAAGTCAGCGATGCATTCAAAACGGTCTATGATGATTTATCTGCAACAAAGCCTGATATACGCCCATTCAATGAGATTATGAAAAAAATAATCAGCATTTTAGAAAGAGAAGAAATTAATAGACTTATTTTAAATTCGAAAGAATTGTCTGCGGATAATGTTAAGTATGAAAGCGGAATCAATGTGATTGTAGGCGGTAATGTTCTTAGCCGCGGGATCACTTTTCCGAAACTTCAAACTACTTATTATTGCCGTGTGTCAAAAAACCCGCAAGCAGACACAATGTGGCAGCATGCCCGTATGTTTGGTTATGATCGCGAACTTGGTTTAATGCGCGTATTTATGCCTCCAATACTCTATAAACTTTTTTCTGATATTAACGCAACAAACAATAGCATAATTTCACAAATAGAACGCAAAAAGCCTGAAGATGTGAATATTCACTATCCTGAAAAACTGCGTCCAACACGAAAGAATGTACTTGATATTAAAGCGGTTTTAACATTTACAGGCGGTGTTGATTATTTTCCGTTTTCACCTGAAAATAAAAGTATTGAAGCAATTGATGAATTACTGTTGCGGTTTAAAGAAGAAACATACTCAGTAAACCTTAATATTTTTATTAATATTATCGAAAATATTGTTTCTGAATCAGATGATTGGAAGCCAAATAACTTTATTGGTATTTTACAAACAATGCTTTCAGGAAAACCATCAGCGCAAGGAAAATTGATTGTACGACGAGAAAGAGATATTGGAAAAGGAACAGGTACGATGCTTTCACCAAATGATCGCGCACTTGGAAAAGCTATTACAGACGTACCTGTACTTACAATGTACAAGGTTACTGGTGATAAGGGATGGGGCAGACGCAAAATATGGGTTCCAAATATTAAACTGCCAGGTACCGATGTTTATTATTGTATTTGATCGGCATGGTTCGAGAAATGGCTGATAATCATTCTCCATCTGTGCGGAGTTATAACATGTCGCGTATACGTAGTAATAACACTAAACCAGAAGAATTTGTTAGAAAATATTTATTTTCATGCGGATTACGTTATCTAAAAAACGATAAACGCTATCCTGGAAAACCGGATATAGTTTTTCCAAAATACCAAACTATTGTTTTTGTAAATGGCTGTTTTTGGCATTGGCATAAAGGTTGTCCTGGTTTTGTAATGCCGAAATCTAAATTAGATTATTGGAAACCTAAATTAAAAGGAAATAAAAAACGTGATGCCTTGCATATCGCAGAATTGGAAGAAAATGGCTGGCATGTTATAACTGTCTGGGAATGTGAATTAAAAAAAGACATTTATGAAAAAAGAATGAAACAGTTGTATAAAGAAATAATTAAGAAAAAGAAAAAAAACGCAAAACCAGCGCATAACAAACGATAACTACAAAATGCTCTGTTCGGGCATTTTGGGTTACGTTCGGCTAGGTCATGGCTAAAGCCATTCCCACGCCTCACTACACCACATTTTTTTGTGCCCGTAAAACACTTCGTGTTTTCCTTATCGGGCACAAAAAAACGTCAGTTACCTATTACGTTATGGTAAAAATCGGTACCCTGCTCCCCAGACGGTTTGCAAATGAACAGGATTAGAGGGATTTTTTTCTATTTTTTCACGCAGACGATTGATGTGTACTGCTACGGTTTTTAGTTCGCCGTACATATCCTCTCCCCAAATTTTGTTATATATTTGTTCTTTACTGAATACTATATCAGGGTTAGAGGCAAGGAAAAGAAGCAGGTCATATTCCATTTGGGTAAGTGTTATTTCATTTTCATTTATATAAATTCTGTGAGTTCCATTATTAATTCTTAACCAGCCAAGATCAATTTCATCACTTCTTTGCGGATTAATGGAGGATTTAATCAGTCTTTGGTATCTGGAAATATGAGATTTTACACGGGCTACAAGTTCTGTCGGTGAAAATGGTTTTACTATATAATCATCTGCGCCAAATCCAAGCCCTTTAATTTTATCATTGTCTTCCACTCTGGCGGTTACCATTAAGATTGGTATGTCAATTTTGTCTCTGATTTCACGGCAAATAGAAATTCCGTCTTTTCCGGGAAGCATTAGATCAAGTATAATAAGCGAAAAGTTATCTGAAAGAGCGAGTGTTTGTCCTTTTAAGCCGTCTTTCTCAATAGTTACTTCAAATCCGTTTATTTCAAGAAAATCTTTTTCTATTGCGGCTATTTCTTTGTCATCTTCAATTATTAAAATTTTTGTTTTAGAAACAGGTGTCATGTTTCTTCCTCTTGTACTATTGGAAATTGAAGAATTACCGCAAGACCGCCGCCTTCAGGCAGTTCGCGAACCAAAGGTTCGTTAACCTCCGGTTCGTTAACCGAAGGTTCGGCAAATATTTTTCCGCCCATGCGTTCAATTATTTTACCGCTTATGGCAAGACCTAAACCTGATCCCATTTTGCTTCTGGACGGATCGGTGCGGTAGAAAACGTCAAATAATTTTGGCAGCATATCCGGCTGTACGCCGGGACCATTATCTGCCATGCGTAATATAACGAAATCGTTAATCTGTTCAATGCTGATTTCTATTTTACAATGTTCACCTGTTTTGTATTTTACGCTGTTTTCCAGAATATTAATTATAACATTCCTGAACATAAGCACATCAGCATTTATATAAATATTTTGCGGCATTGCAGTAAGACATATTGAAAGTCCTCGCCGTTCATATTCATGAGCGGAGTCTTCTATAATATCGGAGATAGCGAGGGCAATATCAACACGCCGCATGGAGAGAGGAAATTCGTTCATATCAAGTTTTGAAAAGAGAAATAACTGCTCAATAATATGCTCTATGGCTATTGTTTTATTTTTTATAATAGTTAGATATTTTTCTTTCATTTCGGGAGTAGCGGCTACGCATGTTTCTATCCCTTCAATGCAGCCTTTAATTGACGTTAAAGGCGTTCTAAGGTCGTGTGAAATGCCTGCAATTAATTCTCTGCGGTTTGCTTCATCTTTTTTCTTTTGATCAGCTGATGTTTCGAGTCTTTCAGCCATTTCATTAAAGGCATCACATACAGGGCGGAATTCATCATCGTTATTATATTCAATCCGGTATGATAAATTATTATCTTGTATTTGCCGTACGCCGTTATTTAACGGATCAAGAGGTTTTATAATGCGTTTTACCATACGATGCGTTAAAAAATTATTTATAACGCTGATTAATATAATGAAAATGGCAAAAACCATAAGCCACATAATCATTATGGTATCTGCGTTGTAGATATTACGAAAGTTTTCCATTGCTTCAGGAGATGGTTTGTTTGGTATGTCAAAGAAAAATGCCACCATACGAGCGGCAAAGCCAAATGCTATAAATGATATTAATATCATGCGTATATTTGAAACTAAAAGACGTCGTTTTATTGTTATGTCTTTATGGCACATGGATTACTCCTTTCAGCTAATGATACATCATTTTATAGTAAATATAGTTAGAAATTGATAAAAAGAGATAAATAAAAGGTAAAATTTTGGTAAACTTTTTATTTTTTAATTCCTCTTGAGGATTTTAAGGCTCTAATGGGAATTGATGATCGAGAGGAAAAAACCGCACTATTTTACCTTTTAACGGCTTCTTTGAGTATAGAGCAATACTGTAAGCGAAAATTCCTTTTAAGCTGCTTTTTTCTCCTTCTCTGAAACCTTATCAATTAAAACTAATCAAAGTCATTTATTAGGCAGGTTATATATAAAAGAGCAAGGAATATCTAACAGATAATGAAAAATTACCTGAACTTTTCGTAATCCAAAAAAATTAATTTCTCTGTCGAACTTTTATATGCACTTCGCGAAGCTGCTGTTCCGTAACTTCGCATGGCGCGTTCATTAGAAGATCCTGCGCGCTTGAGTTCATGGGGAAGGCAATTACTTCGCGGATGTTTTCTTCTTCTGTTAGGAGCATTACAATTCTGTCGATGCCGGGAGCCATGCCGGCGTGAGGCGGCGCGCCGTAGTGAAACGCGTTCCACAAGGCGGGGAATTTTTTTTCGATGTCCGCTTGCGTGTAACCTGCGATTTCAAAAGCTTTGGTCATAACTTCGGGGAGGTGGTTTCGCACCGCGCCGGATGAAAGTTCTACGCCGTTGCACACAATGTCGTATTGCCACGCTAAAATGTCCAGCGGATTTTTTGATTCGAGCGCTTCGAGTCCGCCTTGCGGCATGGAGAATGGGTTGTGTGTAAATTCAATCGCGCCGGGATTTTCTTCACTCTCACCGAACATTGGAAAATCTACTATAAAACACATTTCAAAACTGTCTTTGAGCAGTTTCAACTGGTTTCCAAGTTCTGTTCTGATTTTTCCGGCAAGACCGTCAACAACTTTTGGTTCGTCCGCGATGAAGAACAGCACATCGTTTTCTTTGAGAGCCATATTTCTTCTTAACAAGGTTTGTTTTTCTGCATTTAAAAATTTAACGATGGGACCTTTAAGACTTCCGTCTTCCAATACGGAAATGTATCCCAATCCTTTCATGCCGATTTCCAGAGCGAATGCCAGCATTCTTTCAAAGAATGATTTTGACTGTTTCGCGGCGTTTTGCGCAACAATGCCGCGTACAGGGATTTTTTTAAACGGCGCAAAATCTACGTCCGCGAAAAACTGCGTCATGTCTTCGATAATAAGCGGATTTCTTAAATCCGGTTTATCGGTTCCGTATTTTAACATCGATTCCGCGTAAGTGATTCTTTTAAAAGGAACTTCGCTTACCGGTTTATCGGAAAAACTTTTAAACACGCCGTATAAAACATTTTCCGCAACATCAAAAACATCTTCCTGCTGCGCGAATGACATTTCAAAGTCCAGCTGATAAAACTCTCCGGGGGAACGATCGGCGCGCGCGTCCTCGTCGCGGAAACACGGCGCAATTTGGAAATAGCGGTCGAAACCGGAAACCATTAATAACTGTTTAAAAATCTGCGGCGCCTGAGGGAGAGCGTAAAATTTTCCGTGGTGTTTGCGGCTTGGGACAAGGTAATCGCGCGCGCCTTCAGGGGAAGACGACGTCAGTATCGGTGTCTGAATTTCCGTAAAGCCCAATTCTTCCATTTTTGAACGCAGGTAACTTATCACCTTTGCACGGAATAAAATATTTTTTTTAACCGCAGGATTGCGAAGATCTAAAAAGCGATGACAGAGACGGACTTCTTCGCGAGTGTTTTTGGATTCGGTAATTTCAAACGGCAGTGAATGTACCACCCTGCTCTGCACCGTTATTTCTTTTGCGTGTACTTCCACGGTTCCTGTTTCAATCTTTGAATTGACGGTATCCGCATCACGCCTTTTCACAATGCCGTTAACAGTGATAACGCTTTCCTTGCTCACCTTGCACTCTTCGTGTAATACAATTTGAGTAATACCGTATTGATCACGAAGATCAAAAAATGTAACTCCGCCGTGATCGCGGATTGTTTCCACCCAGCCTGACAGCAAAACTGTCTGCCCGATTTGTTCTTCCCTTAATTCTCCGCAGGTATGCGTTCTGTATTGATTCATAACTTTTAAACTCCGTTTATCCGTTTAATTTTTCCTGTAATAATTTTTTTACCAGCTCGGGGTTTCCGCCCTTGCCCAGTTCTTTCATTACCATGCCCATTAAAAAGCCGAAAACTTTTTCCTTGCCTGCGCGGTAGTCTGCGACAGAACCCTGATTCGCAGCCATAACTTTTTCTATGGCTTCAATAACCGCTTTATCATCGCTTATCATCATTAAACCTTTTTGCGCGATGTAGCCTTGCACATCAACATTGTTTGTAAAGACTGCTTCAACTGTTTCTTTAAATGAAGCGCGGTTGATTTTTCCGCCTGTGACTAACCCGATAAGAGCTGCAAGTTTATCAGCGTCTATGATTAAATCTTCAGGGAGCATATTCGCGTTGTTCATGAGCCGCATTATCTCTCCGCTGATTAAGTGGGCTGCTTCCACAGGTTGTCCGCTTTTTTGCGCAAGTGATTCAAACAAACTTGAAATATTTTTATGGCAGGTAAGAACACCTGCTTCGTCTGCGGAAATTTTATAATCGCGCATATACCTTTCGCGTTTTTGAAAAGCCAATTCGGGTAGATTTTTTTGCACACGGTCGATCCATTCATCGTCAATACTGATCGGTAAAAGATCAGGATCGGGGAAATAGCGGTAATCCTGCGCGTTTTCTTTCGAGCGCATTCCCGATGACGTTCCCTTGTCGTCGTCCCAACGGCGTGTTTCCTGAACGATTTTTCCGCCGTCTTCGAGAATGTCTGCCTGCCTGTCAATTTCGTATTCAATCGCGCGCGCGATGGCTTTAAACGAGTTCATATTTTTTGTTTCCGTGCGAACGCCAAGTTCTTCGCCGGGACGGCGCAAAGACAGATTGATGTCGGCGCGCATACTGCCTTCCTGCATTTTGCAGTCGCAAATATCGAGGTATAAAAGCGTTTCGCGCAATTTTTCAAGATACGCGATTACTTCCGCCGCGCCCGCGAAGTCGGGATGGGAAACAATCTCAAGGAGAGGAACGCCGCAGCGGTTAAAATCCATGAGCGATCCTTGCGCGCTGTGGTTGAGTTTGCCTGCGTCTTCTTCCATGTGTATTTCGCGGATTCCGATTTTCTTATTTGTACCGTCTACATCGATCTCTAAAAAACCATCGCGGCAAATTGGCGCGTACAACTGCGAAACCTGATATGCTTTCGGCAAATCGGGATAAAAATAATTTTTACGGTCAAACTTGCAGTACCTTGTTATCGAACAATTAAGAGCGAGTCCAAGACGCAGAGCATATTCCACAACATCGCGATTTAAAACAGGCAGCACACCGGGCATCCCGGAGCAGACAGGACAAACATGAGTATTTGGCTCGCCGCCGTAAGCAGTTGTACAAGCGCAGAAAATTTTAGATTTGGTAGAAAGCTCAGCGTGTACTTCAAGCCCAATGACTGTTTCCCATTTCATAAAGACGCTCTCGCTTTATGATGATCGGTTTGTTTCTGGTAAACGCGTGCAGTATCAATTAATTTTTTCTCCGAAAAAGCGTTGCCGATTAACTGGAAACCAATCGGCAGTTTTTGTTTGCCGCTGCCCGCTTGCGAGAAACCGCAAGGGAGAGAAACTGCAGGAAGACCCGCGAGATTTATTGACACGGTGTAGATGTCGCCCATGTACATTTTGATCGGGTCGTCAACATTTTCGCCGCGTTTGTAGGCGGTAGTTGGAGCGACAGGAGAGAGTATCATGTCGTATTGAGTAAACAATTTATTATAAGCGTCTTTGATCAACGCGCGGGTTTGTAAAGCTTTTTTGTAATAAGCGTCGTAGTAACCCGACGACAACACGAACGAGCCTAACATTATTCTGCGCTTTACTTCTAAACCGAAGCCTTCGCTTCTTGATAACCTGTAAACATCGGATAATGTTTTCGCGCCTTCGCTTCTAAAACCGTATTTAAGTCCGTCATAACGTGAAAGATTGGACGACGCTTCTGCGCAGGCGATGATGTAGTATGCCGGTATCATGTAATCCATAAAAGGCATTTCAAATTCTTTGATACTCGCGCCTGCGGTCTCAAGCTCTTTCGCCGCCGCAAGCACAGCGGTTTTTACTTCGTTGTCTATCCCGCTCTCAAAATAATTTTTCGGTAAGCCGACTTTTACACCTTTTACATCAGCGCAATTTTTTTCCAAATCAAACTTAAACGGCTTTTCGATGATACAAGTGCTATCCCGTGTATCACAACCGGAAATTATTTCCAACAGTGCGGCGCAGTCTTCGATGTTCTGTCCAATCGTTCCAATCTGATCGAGCGATGAGGCGTACGCGATCAAACCGTACCTTGATACCGCGCCGTAAGTCGGTTTAATACCTGTTGTGCCGCAGAAAGAACACGGCTGCCTGATACTGCCTCCCGTATCCGAACCAAGCGCGATAGGCGCTTCGCCTGCGGCAACTGCCGCCGCGCTGCCGCCCGACGAACCGCCTGCGACATGATCAACATTCCACGGATTGCAAACCGCTCCGCCTGCGCCCGTCTCGCTGGAGCCGCCCATCGCAAACTCATCCATGTTTGTCTTTCCGATAACGATCATTCCTACCTGTTCAAGTTTTTCAATTACCGCGGCGTTAAATACCGGAGTGTAGCCACTCAGCATTTTTGAAGCGCAGGCAGTTTCAATTCCTTCCGTAGAAATATTATCCTTTACCGCGATTGGAACTCCGGCAAGCGGTGAAACATCTCCGGCATCAATCTGCGCTTGAACTTCCTTGGCGCGTGAAAAAGTTCTCTCCTTCGACACAACAGTAAACGCATTAATCTTTTTTTCGCTCTCTTCTATCGCGCTGATATACAACGACACCACTTCTGTCACACTGAGTTTCTTAGATTTAATGTCTGCCGCTAACTCCAACGCTGTCATTCGCTACTCCACCGTCTTTGGCGCGATTATCATTTCTTCATTTTTAACCGGCGCGTTCTTCAATATTAATTCCCTGTCAAACGAAGGACGCACTTCATCATCCCTGAAGGCGTTTACATTATCAAAAGGATGACTGCGCTCATTTACGCCGCTTGTATCAAGTTCGCCAAGACGCGCCATATAATCGAGAATTTTCTGCAGATCGCCTGTTAAACGGTTTTTTTCGCCGTCCGAAAGCGTAAGGCAGGACAGGTCTTCGAGGTAGGATATTAATTTACCGTCAATCTGCATGAAAATACTCCATGAATCAGAATACCATAATAAATAATAAAAAAAAGGCACTGTACACGGCTGTTAAAGGATTTTAACAGCCGAATACAGCGCCCTTGCTGACATATTGACACTTTACGTAATTTTTAATTCCTTGTCAAGAAGGTAAAAATAAAAGTAATAGCTGGAATAATATTTAAATATTTGCTATAATTTTTTTATAATGAAAAGTTTAAGAACGACATTTTCGCTGCTCTTTACAGGTCTGTGTCTCGCAGCTGCTCTGGGAATTGGGTTGATATTATTTTTCCAGTTTCGTTCGTATATCAGAACAAGCTACACGCAGGTTATTGAAAATACCGCGAATTCGGTAGAACAGCTTTTTCCGGAGCTTAAGAACTCACAATTGATACTTGACGAAGGAAGGAGCGGAGAGCAATCTTATTTTGATCTTGTCAGGCGGATAAACGTAATCACAGAATCTTACAATTTTGCCTATATTTATTATCTTCAGGTTAAAGGAAAGGAAGTGCGTTTTTTTCTGGATACCGATGATATTTCTATGTTTGACGAAGGCGCAGAAATAGACAAATACGTGTTAAAGCCGTATGACGAACCTCCTGATGAAGTCTTTGACGCATTTAATACCAGAACTCTCATCATAACGAAAGATCCATATACCGATGAATGGGGTACTTTCGTTTCCGGTTTTCTTCCGGTGCTGAATGATTCAGGAAAAGTGGAAGGCGTTATTGGACTCGATCTTGACGTCAGTTATGTAAAAGGTTTGGAAAACCGCGCGATTTTTTCATTCCTTATATCACTTGCGATATGTTTGGGAGCGGCAGCTATAATTTCGATAAATGTCGCGTTTTCGATCACTAAGCCCATTAACGAAGTCGCAGTTGCGGCTAACACGCTGGCTCAGATGCGTTTTGATATTAAAACATCCAAACTAAGAAAAGATGAGATTGGCGTTATGCAAACATCTCTGTATGCCATACGCGACACCCTGCGTCAGACAATGGGAGAAATCAACGATGAACAGCTTGGTAAACAATTGAACATCAGCAGGAACCTTAATAAAATTATTAATAAATCAAATGAAGAGCTTCACACTATTATCGAAGGCATGGAAGTGCTTGTAAATAAAAGCGAAGGCGAAAATATTTCTGTTCAGCAGACTTCTAAATCGGTAGATGATATTGTCGCCAATATCGGAACTCTTAACAAAGCTGTAAAATCTCAATCGGAGAGTATTAATTCTTCTTCAATACTAATTGAACAAATGGTCACTGGTATCCGCGAAGTAAAAAACGCGGTACAGGAAGCAAACGAGATAACCGAAGAACTGGGAGAATCATCAAAAAGCAGCAAAAGAACTTTGGAGCAGTTAACAAAAGAAATAACCATCCTAACAGAACGATCCATCGCGCTTGAAGAAGCTAATAAAACTATATCGGGAATCGCGGCGCAAACCAACATTCTTGCCATGAACGCCGCGATAGAAGCGGCTCACGCAGGAGAAGCCGGAAAAGGTTTTGCGGTAGTCGCATCGGAAATCCGCAAGCTCGCAGAATCATCCAATAAAGAATCAAACTCCATCTCTGAAGAAATAAAAAAAATGACTGGCGCGATAAATAAAATAGAAAAAGTTTCAGGGGAAAATGTTGAAAGCATGAACGATATTTTTGTTAAATTAACTGAGATGAATTCTTCTTTCGCGGGCATTAAGAACAACATTGATACGCAGGCGTCAAACTCTGGGCAGATCATGGAAGCCCTTAATAAAATTAAAAGTATGGTAGATGAAGTAAACGGCGACTCTGTAAAAATTAAAAATGACAGTTCAATAATTTCAAGCACTGTTTCCGACTTGCACTCCGCTTCAAAAGAAGTGAGTTCCAGCGTTAACGCGGCGCAGATCGCAAGTAAACAAATTGCGGATTCTTTTTCGATGGCGAAAAAAATCGTGGATGGAAAAATTATTATCCGTCCCGAAAAAAACCAATAGGCGGGAATATGTTTTTTAAGAAAAAGAAAGAGGAATTGACAGATCAGCTTGCCGCATTTCAGGAGCGCGGAGCGCCGAGGTGGGGAATGCCGCAGTATGATCTGGATGCAGGCGTAACCATCGTTGGTTTCGAGGGTGAAGGTCAGCTTGGGAATGTCAGCGTTTCGGGCTGCAGCATGAAAAGCGTTACATATATTAATATTGTTCCCAACGAAATCTATAATGTTACAATAATTCCGGGAAAAGAAGATAAATTAAAACCTTTTAGCCTTAAATTAAAACTGAGCTGGACAAAAAGCAGCGAAACCGTTTTTCTTGCAGGTTTTTCAGTAGATAACGCGGACAGTCTTGGCATTTCTCAGCTCAAGCAGCTTGTAGAAGCGCTTCGGTCCCGCGGACTTATGCCGGATTACGGGAACATGAAGCGTTAACCGCATAGTATATTTTTCCTTGATTTCTCTATATAATCTGATTATGGATAAAATTTTAATTCTTGACTTCGGAAGTCAGACAACTCAGCTTATCGCAAGACGGGTACGCGATCTTGGCGTATATACCGAGATTGTGCCGGGAGACACAGAATTGACTGATAATATCATCACTGCGGATGTGAAGGGAATAATTTTATCCGGTTCTCCCGAATCGGTGAACGGCGAAGGCGCTGCGCCTGACAAAGAAGTTTACAACTGCGTCCGCTCAGGCTGCGATACGATGCCGCTTTTGGGGATCTGCTACGGTCTGCAGCGAATGACTCACGATTTAGGCGGCAAGGTTGAATCTCTGCCTCATGTTGAATATGGAAGAAAAGAAGTTTTTATTAAGGACAGAGAAAAAAACGCAGAAAAGTTTTTAAGCGGATTTAAAGATTCATTCACCGCGTGGATGAGTCACGGCGATACGCTTACAAAACTTGCGCCGGGTTTTAAAGAAGTCGGCACAAGCGCATCAAAATTTCCCGCTGTTGTAGCTCACGAAGAAAAGCCGTGGTTTGGGCTTCAATTTCATCCTGAAGTAACCCATTGCGAAGACGGAGATAACATTCTCGGCTCGTTTGTTTTCAATGTTTGCGGCTGTGAAAAAAACTGGAGCATGGAGCATTATATAGAAGAATTAAACCGAACTCTGAAGGAACGCGCCGGCAGCAACCCTGTTCTGCTTTTAATTTCAGGCGGCGTTGATTCCACTGTCGCAGGCGCGGCGCTTTTAAAATCGCTGCCCGCCGAACAGGTGCATTTGATGTACATGGACACAGGGCTGATGCGCAAAAACGAAACTGAAAATGTCCGCTCCATTCTGGAAAAACTCGGCGCGAAAAATGTCCATGTAATCATGTGCGAACAGGAATTTCTTACAGCGCTTAAAGGCAAGACAGATCCGGAAGAAAAACGGAAAACAATCGGCGATTTGTTTATAACGATTCAGGAACGCGAAGTCGCGCGGCTAAAACTACCCGACAGTTACCTGCTCGCGCAAGGCACTTTGTACACAGATTTAATTGAGAGCGGAAAGGGCGTAGGCAAAAAAGCGCGTTTAATAAAAAGCCATCACAATGTCGGAAGCCCGCTTGTGGACGCAAAAAGAAAAGCCGGAAAAATTATTGAGCCTTTGGATAAACTCTACAAAGACGAAGTGCGCCGCCTCGGCAGACACCTCGGCGTTGACGAAGACGCAATCCGCCGCCATCCGTTCCCGGGTCCCGGACTTGCGACGCGCATTCTCGGCGAAGTGACAAAAACCCAATGCGACATCCTGCGCGAAGCGGACGCGATTTTTATCGAAGAATTAAAAAACCGCCATCTATACGACAAAATCTGGCAGGCATTCGCGATACTTCTTCCAATCCGCTCCGTCGGCGTAGCCGGAGACGAGCGCAAATACGGCTGGGTTCTTGCGTTACGCGCCATCATCAGCGCGGACGGCATGACCGCTGATGTCTACCCGTTTGAATCCCGCGATCTTCTGGAAATTTCAACACATATCACAAACTCGGTAAAAGAGATTGGGCGCGTTACTTACGATATTTCCAGCAAGCCCCCTGCTACAATTGAATGGGAATGATAGAAACTAATATTTTATTTTTATATTATTTAAAATCAAAATCTCTGGACGGTATTCAAAGTGCATTGTATCAATTAGAGCCCAGTTGCCGCCCCAGATGAAGCCATGTTCTTCGAAGATTTTTATTACGGTTTCGGGCGGCAGGTAATAAGTCTTGCTGTCTATTTCAGCGCCAACATTAGTGCCGTTGTTCCAGCGCCAGTATGTCAGGCGGCCTTTTAAATCTCTTGGAAGCAAATCGATCGCCGTGCCGTAGGAATGATTACTGCGGCGGTTGGTACCAGCAATCACGCGCCATGTCCAGCCGAAACTTGGAGCGCCTGTATGCAGTTCGGCTATCCATCTGTTAATACCCGGATCCGTCCTTGCGGCGGCGCGGATTTGCGCCAATATGCTGTCCAATTTTGGCTTTATAAGCGGATGTATCAGCATTTTTACGCCTAAAAACGAATATTTTTCCTGCAAATTCCAGCTTTCGTCCTCTGTCGGCGATGAATACAATGTTTCAAACAAGAAGGACGAGCCTGCGGCATAAACAGGATTGTCAATAAAAATCTTCCTTTGCACGGCAGTGCCTTTCCACGGATAAGCGTAAAAATCGTAAGGCAGATAATCTTCCCATTTGCTGCGAAGTTCCTCTGGCAGAAACCTGCCGTTCGCGTAATAAAAACGCTTGCCGTTTACAAGCATAGTCCAGTCGTTGTTTAAAAACTCCACATTGCTGACATTACCAGGATACCCCTGAGCGAAAGCCAGAAAAATTTTATGCTGAGCGTCCAAATCACCAGCGATTTTTAAAGTTGACGCTATCGGCAATGAAGGATCGCGCTCAACTTCCTGCACACTTCGGCAACCGGGAAGGAATAATGTAAAAAAGATTAAAAAAAGTACGAGCGCGCTGCCTGCGCAAAGACGCGAACCATAAATTCGCCTGTGCGCCTGTAAATAATCTGTATCAGTATGTTTTATCATGAGTCTAATTATCGCTAATTGTATACAACACAAGGAGTTAGGTCAAGCATTCTGTATATTTTTTAAATATGTTTGCCGTATAAAGACTTGGATTAGTCCAAAAAAAAGCCCCGGTTAAGGGGCTTTTTAGAACATCGATCATTTTTTCTTTGCGGGTTTCTTAGTAGCTGCTTTCTTCGGCGCGGCTTTTTTCGCTGCCGGTTTTTTTGCTGCTGGCATAATTAACTCCTTATAAGTTTGATGCTGTTCATTCTAGCATTAATATTAAAATATGTAAAGAAAAATGTTGATGAATATTAAGCATGCGGTAAAAAGAAATAATGATAACGATTGATAACACGAGCGTGTTATTCGTCCGCTTCTTGTACCTTGAACTCGGCGCGGGCTTTGACAACCTCATCGGCGATTCTGCCGGAAATCGGCGCATAGTGGCTGAAGTCAACATTGAAGGAGCCGGTTCCCGAAGTAATCGAGCGCAGGTCTATCGAGTAGCGCAAAAGTTCCGCCATGGGGACTTCGGCGCGGACTTCGGCAATGCCGCCTGCGGAATCCTGTCCGAGGATTTTTCCGCGTTTGCCGGAAAGGTCGCTCATTACATCGCCGAGGAATTTTTCTTCGATAAAGACTGTAAGGTTCATGATTGGCTCAAGCAGAGTCGGGTTGCCCAGCCTCATCGCTTCGCGGAAGGCGTTGCGCGCGGCAAGTTTGAACGAAAGTTCGTTGGAGTCTACAGGATGGTACTTGCCGTCTGTAAGTTTGACTTCCACGTCAACGACAGGATAACTTGCCATTGAACCGTGCACCATTCCTTCGATAAGACCCTTCTCTACGCCGGGAATGTAGTTCTTCGGAATCGCGCCGCCGAAAATCGCGTTTACAAACTGATAACCTTCGCCGCGTCCGAGCGGAGCGATTTCAATAACAACTTTTCCGTACTGACCGTGACCGCCTGTCTGCTTTTTGTGCGTGTATTCGGCACCGGCCTTTTTCGTAATTGTTTCGCGGTAAGCGATCTTGGGAACGCGCGTTTCAACTTCGATTTTTTGATTAGATTTAATTTTGTCAAGAATAATATTGATCTGCAGCTCACCCATGCCGGAGATAACAGATTCTTTTGTCTCGCCGTTGTAATGGAAACGGAAAGTTTTGTCTTCTTCGGTTGCGCGTACAAGGAACTCGCCGAGTTTGTCTTCGTCTTTTTTCGCAATCGCGTTAACCGCAACCGAATGAACAGGCTCGGGCAGTCTGAGCGGCGCAAAGCACGGGCAATCGGCGGCGCCCAATGTATCGTTTGTTTTCAAAGTGGCGGCTTTGGTGATAATGCCGATATCGCCTGCGCAAAGTTCGCGCACTTCTTCAAGTTTCTTGCCCTGACAGGTATAAAGTTTACCGATACGCTCTTTTTTATTTTCCGTAACATTGAGCATTTCAGAATCCGCGGCAAGTTTTCCCGTAACAATTTTAAGCCACGAAAGTTTGCCGGAAAATTGATCATAATTTGTTCTGATTACAAGCGCGGACATCGGCTTGTCAGGATCGATGGCGACAGGCGTTTCCTTGCCCTCAGCGTCAACAGTCGCGTCTTTTGCCGTGCGCGGATTTGGCGCCGCGTCTACGATAAAGTCCATCAGCGGAATGATACCTGCGTTCTGTAACGGAGCGCCCGCAAAAGCCGGAACGTATTTATTTTCGGCGAGAGCTTTTACAAGCCCCATTTTCATTTCATCGATCGAAAGCGAACCGCTTTCGATATATCTTTCCATTAAGCCGTCGTCGCCTTCGGCAGCAGCTTCGATCAATTTTTCGCGGGCCGCGGCAACCGCGTCTTTAAAATCCGCAGGGATGGCTTCTTCTTTTTCTACCGCTTCGCCCTGCATGATGTACGCTTTTTCGTGAAGCACATCGACAACACCCTTAAAGCCGCCGCCCGAACCCATCGGCAGAGTGATCGCCACAGGCTCAATCTTGAACTTTTCTTTGATGTCGGCAAGCGTCTTGTTAAAATCAGCCTGATCGTTGTCGAGCTTGGTGATAAAAACGCCCCTCGGCTTTCCTGAGTTATCGAGGTTCCGCCAAAGTTTGACAGTCTCAATTTGAACGCCGGATTTTCCGTCAACCATTAAAAGCGCAAATTCCGCCGCGCGGAAACTTAAAATGACGGCGCCTGTAAAGTCGGACGAACCGGGAGTGTCGAAAAAGTTGATTTTCGTCCCGTTCCGTTCAGCGTGACCCATTGCGGCGTGTATCGATATTTTGCGGTCAATCTCCTCCTGACTGTAATCGCTGGTAGTTTTACCCGATTCCAGTGTCTCGGCGCGTGCAATGGCGCCTCCGGCAAAGAGCAAATGCTCAAAAAGAGTGGTTTTTCCGGTTTGTCCGTGACCGGCAATAGCAATATTTCTGATTTTATCCGTCGAATGGCTCACAAAAGTCTCCTTGGAATTATTATCCTACCATTTTGACCTGTTTGGGGTTCAATGTCAAGGTAAAATCATGCCATAATAAGGCATGAAATCGATTACCAAAGAGTTATGGGTGAATACCAAAAAACCGCGCGAGTTCATCAATATTACAGGTGAGGTTGACGCCCTGTTGCAGGAATCAGGAATTCAGGAAGGATTATGCCTTGTGAACGCCATGCATATAACCGCCAGCGTTTTTATCAATGATGATGAATCGGGGCTGCATCACGATTTTGACGTCTGGCTTGAAAAACTTGCCCCTCACGAGCCCGTCTCGTCCTACCGCCACAACACTGGCGAAATAAACGCCGACGCTCACATGAAGAGACAAATTATGGGGCGCGAAGTTGTGGTTGCTGTAACAGGCGGCAAACTGCACTTTGGTCCCTGGGAGCAAATTTTTTACGGCGAGTTTGACGGTCAGCGAAAAAAACGCCTGCTTGTAAAAATCATAGGCGAATAGTATAGTGAAGTCATAAGCCGGCGTGGCGGAATGGCAGACGCAGTAGACTCAAAATCTACCGCACGCGAGTGTGTTTGGGTTCAAGTCCCAATGCCGGTAAATGCTAACTCTTTACGTTGTAAGGAGTTACAAAAGAACCACCTTGCATAAGGCGTTCTTATAATATCTAACGTTAAAAACGACACATAAAACGACATATAAATCGTTTTCAATGTCGGATTAATGAGGTTGTTATATGAACACCTATCCTTTTTCTATTTTCAAAAGAGCAGACCGCCCATCGTACTTAGTATCATTCAAGGATGATGAAGGAAGATATCTTCCGCCAATATCTACAAAGAAGAAAACCGAAAAAGAAGCATTTCAAGTTGCTTTTCGTTGGCTCAAAGAAGGTATACCGCAAAAACAAAGTCAAACAACAGTACAGGATTTATCTTTGAAAAACGCAGCAAGAAAGATTAACACAGGAAGTGAAGCGGAAATTATAATCAAAGAATTAAAACGATCCGGCTTGGTAAAAAAGTACATAATGAATGATACACCGCAAGCTGTTGATTTTATTTCCTATCTCAAAACTTTTTGGGATTGGGAAACCTCGCCATACATAAAAGAAAAACTAAGAAAAAGTCATGGCATACATAAAATGCACTGTCTCAAACAAAGCCAGGCAATAACACTTTATTGGGAAGAATTTTTTCAAGGACGATTTCTAGGAGAAATAACATCGAAAGACATAGAATACTTTATTAACTACATGGGCGAAAAAGAACTTTCTCCATCCCGAAAAAACGTAGTAATAAAAGCAGGAACTAAACCGCTTCGTTGGGCGTTCTCAAAAGGCGATATTGAAATAGACCCAACCAGAGGACATTTATTATTCAGTGGTGAAAAACAAAAACAAAACATTTTAACCCCTGCCGTTGCCGCTGCTATTTTCAGAATTGAATGGAAAAACGACATGGCAAAACTCGCTAACATGTTAGCGTCAGTTACAGGAATGAGAAATGGCGAAATAATCGCTTTGAGATTTCAGGATATTGGTCGTGATTGTTTATATGTTCAAAGTTCATGGAATGGCGCAGATAAACTCAAAGGAACTAAAAATAATGAAGTACGAACAGTTGAGATAACATTTCCATATTTGATAAATGCACTTGTCTATTTAGCGCAACAAAATCCGTGGGGTGTAACTCCAAACAGTTTTGTTTTCTGGTCAGAAAATAAAGCAGATGTTCCAAATCGGGGACGGCTATTCCCAACCGCACTTCGTGAAGCACTGGTAAAAATTGGTTTTTCAAAAGAAGAAGCGGAAAAATATGATTTTCACGGTTGGCGGCATTTCTACACTTCTTACATGGCGAAAAAACTTGATAAGAAATTACTCAAATCTCAAACAGGACATTTAACTGATGATATGATTAATCTTTACAGCGACCATGAAACTGTAGGAGATAGAGAATTGATACAAGCCAAACAGAGGGAAACATTTGCAGAGTTGATACCAGAACCAACACTTTTACTGGAATATAACGAGAATGCAAAATTGGCTGTAGCGTAAAGCTTTATAAAATCCTTAGAAATATTCGAAGATTTTTAAATGGGATATAAGAACGAGTATCACATTTAAAATATAAATATTTTCTATTGAAAAATTAAAAGAATCAATTTTTTTTACTTTCATTTTCTATAATTTGACGCAAAAATTAATAATAAATATATTTTTTGATATAAACTTATACCCTATTGACAAAATATCTAAAAAATCGTAAAATTAACCATATTAGAATGTATAATTATTTAATGGACCTTTTCGATTACTCAGATGATTGCCCCACTGTCCAGCATTTTTCAAGCAACAGCTATGTAAAATGCGTAAATAATTTGATAGTTTAAGTTGTTCCAGAATTTTTATTTTTAGAACATCTTCTTTAGTTTTATAGGAAAAGTGGACTTTTGATAACTTTTCCAAGAGGTTGTTCTGAAACAGATTAAGTTTAATAACAACTCTATTAATTTTTCATAGAATCATTTTGATATGGTTTTATAAATATATAAAATAATGTAATAAACAAGAATAATTTTATAATAAGGAGTTTGTTTTGGATATTTTTAAAGATTGGAGACTAACAGATTTTTTGGATACAACGCCATATGGTAATGATGAACAAAATATTGGAAAATTATCAGAAGATGATTTTTATAACAATGGCTTTTTTATTGAACCGACTTCATGGAGAAGTAAATGTGAAGAAATTTTAACTTTTTATAATATTGCGGGAATAGGAAATATAAATATTATTTTATTACATGGATATCAAGGTACAGGGAAGACAACATTTCTCCATTGGGCATTAAAAAAAACAGATTACTTTAATGACTACGGAAAAATCATTCTAGATATGGAAAAAGTGATTACTGGTGCTCCTAATAATTCAAAGAATCCTTTTATTGTTTTTGAAATATTCTTTTTACAACAATTAAATAATTTTTATTCAAAGAAACCATCTGAAGTTATTACATTTTTAAAACTTTTGCTTTTGAAATACAATCTTTTAAATGTCACTACATTTAATGAAAAACATGATGATGGTTCAAATTTTTGGCAAAAATTAAGAATTTTTATTGAAAATTTTAAAACAGATGTAAGTGGATTATGTATAGAAAATGATTTTATTGTGACAGATTTTTTTAAAGATCTGTACTATACCGAGACATGTTTATTATTTTTATTATTATATTTTTATTTTGATGATTTTGATTATGAAGAAGAATATGGATTTAAAAAACCATCTAATGATATTTATAAATATATTTTGATCTTTGATAATATTGATGGTGTCCGATTAGAGCAATCAAATGCACGCTTTCCAAAAACAATAATATATTTATACGAACAATTTTGTAGAATAACAAAGATTTTAGAATTTACAAATATTCCAATATTAAAATTTGTTTTTTCAGTTAGAGATTATAATTATGCTTTATTAGATCTTCAGACAATAGATAAAAGACAAGTACTAGAAATTAATTTTGAACCCCCAGAAAATATTGATAAAATTATGGAAAAACGTATTGAAATTGCAAATTATAATGGTGGATATGATAATGTTATTAGTATTTATAAAAGATTTTTTTATGATGAGAAATTCCACACAATATTTTTACCTTTATTTAATTATAATATTAGAAAATTAGCATTAAATTTTTCATCAATTTCAATTTTATTAAATGGAGATGGTGTCAAAAAATATTTAAATATGAAAAATAAAATTAGAAAAAATAAATTAATTTCTTCAATTGAACCATCATATACAAACGGATTAAGAGGAATATTTTATGCAATCATTATAAAAGCATTGATAGATAAGGATAATCTAAGACATGTTTTACTTTATGATGAAGGAGAGGGAATTGAACTTACTGATGAGAATGGAGATGCTATTGTCATAAAAATTAACCCATGCCGTATAATTTTAACTATTATTCATTGCTTAACAGATTATAATGATAAATCAGAAAAAGTAATAAGCGATCCAATAGGTTTAGGTAAAGTATATGATGCTTTTACAAAAATGTTTAATGGTGATTACTTCATTGATATTTTTTTTGAGAAACTTACTGGCCTTTTTAGATTACATGAAAAAAATTGGTGTCATTTGATTAGTTTTAGAAACAAGCAGGTTTTTAATGTAAAAGTTTTTAAAAAAGAAATAATAAAATTAAAAACGAATAATAATATTTCATTTCTAAATAAAATTGAAGTTAAGATAAATAGATCAGCTCATATATATTTAACAAAAATTGTTACTCATTATGAGTTCTATTCTATGAGAAATCATAATAATAAAGAATCACTATTTTTATATGATGATTCTTTCAAATGTCTAAATAATATGGACAGTGTTTGGAGTATAGTTGGTCCTTGTTTATCGAGTTTAATTAATTATTTAAAATATACTAAAGTGGAAGATTTTGAAGCAACTAACTTATGTCTTAAAGATAATTATAAGGAAGGTGTAACAAAAACGGCTTTGGCATTCCGAATTATTCATACTCATCTTAGATATATTGATGATTACCGAAAATATATATATTTTTTAATTATAACAGGTAGATCTAATATTAATTTTATGAAAATGAATAAGGAAATAATAAGAAGACAATATAGATATATAATATATTTAAGGCATTTATGTAAAGCGAGACCTACTAGATATAATAACAAACTAGATGAATTCTTGATTAACTTAAAAAAGCAATTTAAAGAAGGGTATATAAAATATATAAGTTTGTTAAATGATAAAAGAGAACTTCCGTCAGATAATCTTTAATGGAGAATAAAATGCATAAAGAAATACTAGAAAATATATATAATCTAGACATTAGTAAAGAATCTAAAGTTATTCTAATTGAGAATTGCTTAAAACATATTTTTTCATGGAATCCATTTGAAGTAAAAAAAAGCGAATATTTTAAACGATTTTTTGACTGGATAAAAATCAAAAATAATTATAGGAAATATTGTGATATTGCTAACTATAATTTTGAAAAAGAGTTTTTATCTGAATATTTTAAGAATGAAATAAAAAAATGTATCCACTCACAAGTGATAAGATTAAAATATTGGAAAGCAAATTCACAGATGACGATTTAAAGATTGTACTAACAATGAAAGCACTTAATAATTCAATTTGGAATAACCGTATAAGCGCATTATGGGCAAATGTTCTTGCTATATCATCATTAATTATTGCTATTATATCACTATTCATGCGAAATTCAAGCTAAAATTATAAAAACATTATAATATTTTAGGCTTTACAATTTTATTAAAAATATTCTGTTAGTTTTAAGTTCATTTTTATGATATAATTAAAAAATAACATTACTTGTAATATAAAAAGTTATAAACTGTATAAAAATTTAATATATATAATTTTTGAACCTTTGCGGTTTTTAAAATCATTTTCGAGCAGCCCTTTTTGTACCTCAGTTTATTTAAAAGGGTATATCCCAAACTTCCAAAGGCATAAAAACAAAAGTAGTACAAAATTCCCTGCACCCCACCCTTCAAAAGTGTTACGTTTATCTGCAATCCGCAGACCGTTGTAATCATCATCTTACATCAAGCAAAGCTAAGTCCGATACGGCACAACAGAGGATTTTCAAGTTTATGTTCGTGTAAGAATTAATC
>Ga0209755_10002327_pt1 | contig 26453 bp, 32 predicted proteins | sample TergutCo191P1_FD_187301 | JGI IMG/M metagenome (GOLD analysis project Ga0209755, IMG submission 187301) | Cornitermes sp. P1 segment gut microbial communities from Petit-Saut dam, French Guiana - Co191P1 (SPAdes) (version 2) | ecosystem: Host-associated > Arthropoda: Insects > Digestive system...
AGTGGTAAAGGATGTGGGGTTTCAAAAACAGCTAGGATGTTGGCTTAGAAGCAGCCATTCATTTAAAGAGTGCGTAACAGCTCACTAGTCGAGAGACCCTGCGCCGAAAATTCCCGGGGCTAAAACATACTACCGAAGTTTTGGGCGTGCGTTGCACGCAGTGAATAATGAATAATGAATAATGAATAATTAAAAGCAAAAAACCAAATCAAAATCAGAACAAGATGCACAAACACTGCAAACATTGCGGAGTAGCTAAAGGTTTTGGGTTTTTAATTATTCATTATTAATTATTCATTATTCATTGCGCGCAGCGCACGCGGTAGAGGAGCATTGTGTGCTAGGATGAAGTCTAACGCGTAAGCGAAGATGGACAACACACAAGAGAGAATGCTGGAATGAGTAGCGAGATAAATGTGAGAAACATTTAGGGCGAATATCTAAGGTTTCCTGGGTCAAGCTAATCTTCCCAGGGTAAGTCGGGACCTAAGGCGAGGGCGAAAGCCGTAGTCGATGGACAACAGGTTGATATTCCTGTACTATATATAATCAGAACTGTGGGGACACAGGAGGATAACGTAAACCGGGTTTTGGTAGTCCCGGGGCAAGCACAAAGCTAGCTTTGATAGGCAAATCCGTCAAGGCGTTTAAGGTGAAGTGTTACGCATAGCGAAGTTTTAGTAGCGAATTACGTGATTCCATGCTGTCAAGAAAAGCCGCTATTGCGTTATATATACCCGTACCGTAAACCGACACAGGTGGATAAGAAGAATATTCTAAGCCCGGCGGGAGAAGTGTTGTTAAGGAACTCGGCAAAATGACCCCGTAAGTTCGCGAGAAGGGGTACCTGATTTTGTCAGGTCACAGTAAAGAGGTAGGGGCGACTGTTTATCAAAAACACAGGTCTGTGCAAACCAGCAATGGGATGTATACGGGCTGACGCCTGCCCGGTGCTCGAAGGTCAAGGGAATCCGTTAGCAAATCTTTTGAGAGCTTCGCTCGCAAAAGATTTACTACCGAATTCCAATGAATAATGAATAATGAATAATGAATAATTAAGAACCGATGTTGTAGTGTGAGGAGTTGGTTGTTGTGGGTGGTAATCTAGGAGGTAATGCTATACAAGATAAAAGTTTTTGGTTTGCTACTAGAATTGTTAAGTTTTCTAGGTGGCTCAAAACAGAGACTAAGGATTATAGTGTTGCAAACCAGATACTTAGAAGCGGAACTTCAATTGGTGCTAATGTTGCAGAAGCGCAATACGCGCAAAGCAATAAAGACTTTGCCTCAAAAATGCACATAGCCCTAAAAGAAGCCGCAGAAACAAAGTATTGGCTACGCCTACTAATATCATCAGAAACAACAAGCGAAAGATTCGTAAACCCTCTACTAGAAGACATCGACGAAATACTAAAACTATTGACAACAATAGTAAAAAGCGCGAACAAGTAAAGTTGAGCGACATGGGTTTTTAATTATTCATTATTCATTATTCATTATTCATTGTGAACAAGCGTAGTAAATCTTTTCAAAACGCAGTACAGCGTAGCGAAACGAAGTTTTGAAAAGATTTGCGAAGCGGTGAACTTAAGCCCGAGTAAACGGCGGCCGTAACTATAACGGTCCTAAGGTAGCGAAATTCCTCGTCAGGTAAATTCTGACCCGCACGAAAGGCGTAACGATCCTTACACTGTCTCAACAACACACCCGGTGAAATTGGAGTACCGGTGAAGATACCGGTGACCCGCGATAGGACGGAAAGACCCCGTGGAGCTTTACTGCAGATTAATATTGGAACTTGACATATCATGTACAGGATAGGTGGGAGGCTTTGAAGCCAAGACGCTAGTTTTGGTGGAGCCATCCTTGGGATACCACTCTTGGTATGTTAGGTTTCTAACTGATACCCTTGAATCAGGGTACAAGACATTGTTAGTCGGGCAGTTTGACTGGGGCGGTCGCCTCCAAAAGAGTAACGGAGGCGCTCAAAGCTTACCTCAAAATGATTGGAAACCATTTGTAGAGTGTAAAGGCACAAGGTAGGTTGACTGTGAGTGGGACACCACGAGCAGGTACGAAAGTAGGACTTAGTGATCCGGCGGTAATAAGTGGGAATGCCGTCGCTCAACGGATAAAAGCTACCCCGGGGATAACAGGCTTATCTCCCCCAAGCGTTCACAGCGACGGGGAGGTTTGGCACCTCGATGTCGGCTCATCGCATCCTGGAGGTGTAGACGCTTCCAAGGGTTGGGCTGTTCGCCCATTAAAGCGGTACGTGAGCTGGGTTCAGAACGTCGTGAGACAGTTCGGTCCCTATCCGTCGTGGGCGTAGGTAATTTGAGGAGAGCTGTCCTTAGTACGAGAGGACCGGGATGGACAGACCTCTGGTGCATCTGTTGTCACACCAGTGGCACGGCAGAGTAGCCAAGTCTGGACTGGATAAACGCTGAAAGCATCTAAGCGTGAAGCCGACTCCAAGATTAGATTACCCTTACGATTAACGTAGTAAGGCCCCTTGTAGACCACAAGGTTGATAGGTCAGAGATGTAAGCATGGTAACATGTTAAGTTGACTGATACTAATAGGCCGAGGGCTTGTTCGATTAGAAAGAAATGGCAGGATATGAAATGATTAGAGAGAATTTGATTTGATGGTTGAAAATGTTTTGTGTTTGGTTTTGAGGGGGTGGAATCTCTAAAAGAGGTGGACTTGTGAATGTTATTAAAGCACGTGATATAAGCCTTTCAATTGATGACATCACATTGTCGCCTTTGAGTGACGAACATCTGCCTTTGCTGTACAAATGGAACGCGCACCCCGAGATTTTGCCGATTGACGGCACTGACGACCCCGAAGTCGTGCATAAAATTTATGCTGCTTGCAGCGAGATGGGGTATTGTTTTTTAATTAGTTTTGGAGATATGCCTGTTGGCGAATGTGTCTTGACTAAGAAAAAGTTGCCAAATGGTGAGCATGATTGGGCGATTGACATCCTTATCGGAGAAACTGACTTCTGGGGCAAAGGAATTGCAGGCAAGGCGGTTAGTGCTTTAGTGGATTTCGCCCTAAACACCTTGAATGTGAACGCAGTCCACGCAACCATCGACAAAGACAACACCAAAAGCCGCAAATTGTTTGAAAAATTAAATTTTATACTCGTTAACCAAGAAACAAAAACCTTGATTTATAGACTTGAAAAGTAATCCACACAAATATTCCTCGATAGCTCAACGGCAGAGCATCCGGCTGTTAACCGGAGGGTTGTAGGTTCGAATCCTACTCGGGGAGGTAAAAAGAACAAACACGAACCCTAACCAACCCTTAATTGTTGTTGGTGAGGTGTTCGTGTTTTTTGCTTAAGTCATCAAGGTCATATCAAGTTTAACGACCTTGATGACCTTATAGTGTTTGTAACTGCCGCTTTCCTAAAGCAAGCCAAAGTGCCGCGGCTTTAAGCGGATTTGTGAAGAAGTTTTTAGGGCTACGGAAGGTAAAACTGATATAGCAGACAAGCTATTTCGTGGTGTGATAAGGTAAACGCTAAGACTCACGGCACAACAGGTGAAATACCGAACCAAAGACTGCCAAAAGAGCGGCTAAGTCCTATCAACAGGGAATACATCATAGATAAGATTAACCTGCGAAAGGTTGAAAAGGACTGTCTGTTTAGCTACTCAGGCAACAAATACTACTCATCATACACCCCCATAGACGAACTCCTTGCCATGCGCTTTGTTCGAAAACAAGGAAAAACATTGTCGCCTGGGGTGCTTCATCGCTGCACTGCAATCATTTAGATTGTTATTTTATAACGCTCCTCCTCGCTGAAAATGCAGCCGCAGTATTTTTGGGTGTAGAGGTTCATTTTGCGGGCGTCTTGCACGCCTGCGCGGTAGCTTTCCCTGAAATCTTTTTCAATAAATTTCAGGCTATATTGTTCTTCTAATTTTTTTCCGATTTTGCAGATTAATTCAAAATTTTGGAAGGGGCTTGAGAGCAGGGTGGTGGAAAAGCCGTCGTATCCACCCTCTTTGGCGGTTTTGGCGGTGTATTTTAGACGCTGTGAATAGCATGCCACGCACCGCACGTCAAAATCCTGGGCGGTCTTGTGGAGGAAGCCCCTAAGTCCGTATTCGTCCCGCATTACCACATGGGCGTCCTTGATTTTTGCAAATTGCAAAAGGGCGTCACGGCGGTTTACATATTCTGTAAAGGGGTGTATGTTGTGGTTAAACCATAATAAATCAAGCTTGTATTCCCCGTCAAGTCCTTTTGTGTACACATTTGCGCAGGGGGCGCAGCAGCTGTGCAATAAAATTTTCATGATAGTTCCTCCAGATTCCCGGGGACAGTCCCCTATATCTTGGCGTCTGCTTTTTCTCTTAAATTTATTTTACATTCTCACAAAAAATTTGTCAATAGCTATTAAGTTAAATTGCTTTTTTGCCGATAATCAATTAACGAACTGTCATGGAGTGGATGGCTGGCAAAATATAACAATAGTCAAATTTCCGTGGCTGCAAATACTAAATTTAATTACAGGGGGTATAATTATGTTTTCTAACCAAATGCGTATGACAGGCTTTTCAGGGATTGATGTAGCTGATATGGTTAACCAAATGATGCGCGCGGAGTCTAGCCGCTTGCACCGCTTGCAACAACAACGCCAGATTTTTAGCTGGCAGCAGGAGCAGCTGCGGGGTGTGGCAAACTCCATCATGACATTTAGAAACCGCAACACAGACATTTTGGCACCTGCCGCTACAAACATTAGAAATGCTGCCAACTTTACAGGGGTTGCAGCGTCTATTAATGGTGGAAATGGTACAAATAGCGGTCTTTCTGTAACTACAAACTCTCAAGCTACGGCTGGGAACCACACTTTGTTTGTGCAACAAATTGCACAAAATGACGTTTTCCGTTCTGCTGCGCAAAATTCAAGTGCTACCACTAGTTCTATTGATATGTCTCAGTTTCTAAGCCTAGACAATGATGGTCAACTTGTTGCCGGTGGCGGCACTATGAGTGTTACTGTAAATGGCGCGACTCGCAATATCAATATTGACTCAAGCATAATGAGTGGTTTTGTTAATAGTCTTGGAGGTGGTTCAGACCCTGATTTAGGCAATGACCTTATTACCGCATTAGAAAATGGCGGCATTGACGAAGCCCTTAACAATAGGCTTAATGAAGCATTCTTCACAAATGAGGGGGATGTCTCGGTTACTAACAATGGCACTACAACTACAACACAGGTTACTTTTGCTGAACAGCTTGTAAATAGCATCAACACCCAACTGCTTAATCAGTTTGGAAGCAATCCAAACGTGGCTGGTATGGACGGAATGGGTCTACAAAGAGTTACTGCTACGATTGAACCTATAACTGGAGGAGGGTTTTCGCTCAACCTCAATGCTTCGGCAAGTAATCAGGTTGTTGTAAATAATGATGGTGGTCCGCTTGGATTTGCTGGAAGCAGTGGTGCGCCTATCAACTTAAATCAGACTGTTGAAGAGTTCTTCGGTACTAATGCCGCTGACAGAACTCTTGTTATAAACGGAACTACAATTGACTTGCAAGACCCCGAATTGACTTTGCGCGAAATGATGACCAGAGTTAATAATGCTAACCTTGGTGTGCGCATGTCCTTTTCCGAGGTTTCTGGACGCTTTACTTTGGAAGGTCTTCAAACGGGAGCGGACAATGCAATTTCCATTTCAGGCACTGCTGCAGGACAGCTTGGTTTTGAGAGAACTCAAGAAGCTCAGGATGCCATCTTTGTGGTCAATGGCACCACGGTTTCTCAGGCAAGCAATACTATCTCGGCATATGGAATGAACATTACTGCAACTCAGCAGGCTGTGGGTCAAACCCATGTTATTAGGCTTGAGGCTAATACGGCTGGTGTTCGTGAAATGGTTACTAATTTTGTTGACCAGTATAACGCGCTGGTGCGGGAGCTTCAGGAGCTGTCCAGCACTACCCGTCCTCGTGACAATCGTAACCAGCTATTCCAGCCTTTGACGGATGAGCAGCGCAGAGCTATGAGCGAGAGCGAGATTGCCGATTGGGAGAGAAATGCTCAAACGGGGCTTTTGAACAGGGATTCACAGCTTCGCGGGATTTTGCAGGATATGCGCAATGAAATGAGCAGAGTTATTACCCTTGAAAACGGCGGCACGTTTAGCTTGGCGCAAATGGGCATTACTCTTGATATGAGAAATCCTGCGGCTGGCGGTATGTTGGTTATTGACCCAACTCAGTTTGACGCTGCTTTGGAAAATAATATTGAAGGTATTACTGCTTTGTTTACGGGGCAGGGAGCTTCGGGAATGGCGACACATTCACAAAATGGTGCTCCAAGAATTGGCGACAGCCCAGGTGGTGACCTTATTCTAGGGCTTGGTGCAAGGCTTGACCATGTGCTTAACCGCCATGCAGGTCATGGTGGATTGGGTGCTTTAGCAGCTAGAGCAGGTGTGGAAGGTCGTGAAACCGACAACACCCTTGGACGCCAAATTCAAGACCAAGACCGCCGCATTGACAATATGATGCGTTGGCTTGAGCGTAGAGAGAATCAGTTGTTTGCCCAGTTTAGCCGTATGGAGCTTGCTATGATGCAGGGGCAGCAACAGATGATGTTCTGGGACCAGATTATGTGGGGAGCTATGTAGGAGCAATGAATAATAAATAATAAGTAATAAATAATAAATGTTGGGGTGGGTTTATGAGTGCTCGGTATTTGGAGCTTATGGAGCAGAAGAATGCGGTTGTTGAGCGAGTGCTTGAGCTTACCCGAAAGCAGGTTTTTACGGGGGCGGCGGACGCTGCAGAAAGTGAGGCCGAGGCTTTTTCGGAGCTTTATGAAAGGCGCGAAATAGTGCTTCGGTCCATACCTAAGATTGAGGCTTCTTTGAAGCATGAGTCTGAGGTGATGGGTCTGCCCCCCGGTGGTCACCTTGTTTCAGAAAAATATCGTGCCCAGCTTGAGGAAATAATTTCCAGACAAAAGGGCATGGCAACAGAGCTTATTGAGCTTGATGAAGCAAACTTTAAGGTATATGAAAAGCTTAAATCCCAGATTATGGGAGATTTGAAAAATGTACGCCAGTCAAAAAACCTTAATGAGCGGTATCTTGACGACACTTATGATACCCAAGGTTATTATTTTGACAAAAAAAATTAAAAATTTATCAAGGAGGAATTAGACATGGATGTTACTACTAGACCAGCACCAGTGCAAGAAGTGAATTTTCAGCCCCAACAAACGCGGCCGGCACCCGCTAGGGAAGCGGCTCCTGCACCAGCACCCGCTGCAACACCGACAGTCACTATGGAGGCTCCACAACCAGTGGTCCAAAATGCCCAGCCCCAGCCAGTGGTCCAAAATGCCCGCCCTGATGGCGGCAATGACCCATATTTGGCGCGGACAGAAAACCTTAGGGAAGAGGACGTTAGTGACTACATGATGGAGAGAGCTTTTTCTGACGCCAATCGCGCCCTTCAAGGCGGGGCGTTTAGGCTGTCTTATGGTGTGCATCAGGCGACAAACCGGGTTATTGTGAGTGTTTATGACTCTGTAACACAAGAACTTATTCGCGAGGTGCCCTCTGAGTCCCGTCTTGACCTTTATGCAAGAATTACTGAGTTTACAGGGCTTTTGTTTGATTCTAGTTTATAAGAGGGGGCATATATGAACAACCCTTATGCAGCTATCAGAGAAAACGCGGTACTTACAGCCACTAAAGAGGAGCTTACCCTTATGCTGTACGACGGCGCGCTTAGGTTTTGCAATCAGGCAATTGTTGCCTTGGAAAAAAAAGACTATGGTAAAACAAATGACTATCTTCTCAAAGTTCAAAACATTATTCAAGAGTTTAGACTGACCCTTGATAAACGCTATGAAATCGCAGCCCAGCTTGACGCGCTTTATGACTATCTTTACAGCCGCCTGATTGAAGCTAACATGAAAAAGGACATGGGAATTCTAGAAGAAATCCGTGACCACCTACGCGGGCTTCGCGACACATGGAAAGACGCTATGAAAATAAGCCGAACCACCTCAGGTGCAGGGCAAGTGAGAAGTTGATTATGAAAGGGCGCATCTCGCGCTCTTTTTTTCTATTGACATTTTTTTGGAATTGTGATAATCTAAAAAGAAAATTTAGGAGATGGTTAAATGTATTGTAAAAATTGCGGAACCCAGCTGGCAGACAATGTGCAGTTTTGCAAAAATTGTGGTGCCAAAAGGGAACTTTTCGTGCCAGCCCCAAGTGGGCATGGTGCCCAATATCCGCCGCCGGCATCCCCTCATGGATACGCCCCGCCGCCGCCTGGTGGCTATATCCAAAATTTACATAGCTTTGGCTCGTCAACCCTGTTTTTGATTGGTGTAATCCTCTTTACAGGTGCTGGATTTATCAGTCTTTTGGTGAACTTTAGCTTGACTGGCATCTTTAACCTTGCCATGTTTGCTTTGCCTGCCATTGCCCTTTGGCTGATTTATGTGGCAAGCAAACAGCCCCGCTTGCCTGAAAAAGTCTTCACATCCCTAACTTTATACAAAGTTTATGCCATCATCATTTTGGTCGTGTTTTGCATGATTCTTGGAAGTGTTGCGATTGTGTGGATTATCGGGATGATTGCTGGTGTGGGCTTTGGTGCTGGAGGCGCGGTTGTTGTGGTGTTTATCACAGGGGCAATCGTAATTGGCATTATGGTTTTGTTTCTTGTTTTTTATTTTGTGGCGGCACTTCGCATTATAAATGGCGTTAGGCATGGGCTTGCCACCAACACCTTCGCGCCCCTTCGCGGTGTGACACCCTTTATTGTAATTTCTTGGATACTTGTTGGCTTTGGCGTCATAGGCGGCTTTTCAGCCATTGCTGGCGCGGGCTTTGTGGATACCATTCCTGAGTACACCCTCAACATCTTACTTCGAGAATTTATGTGGGACATCCCTCACGAACTTTACTGGGTTATTGATATTGTTGACGAAGCATTAATCTCTGCCACGCCCTCTGCTGGTGCTATGGCTTTTGCGGGGCTTTTGTCTTTAGTGTCCGCCGCAGGGCAGGGGATTTTGCTGGTTGTGCTTGGGCAGTTCTCAAATAGCGTTAAGATGAGGTAAATGTTAAGAAGATATAGCGTTTGTAGCTTTCGCCTTCCTAAAGCGAGCCAAAGTGCCGCGGCTTCAAGCGGACTTGTGAAGAAGTCTTCAGGACTACGCAAGGTAAAACTGCTATAAAAACTCTCGGGACATTCTCGGGAGTTTTTTGGAATTTATTGTCTTGACATATGATATTGAATATGCTATTATATATACATAGAGGTGAGGAAATGGAAGAGTCAAAAGTAATCTTGAAGAAGCAGCCTCAGAAATATCTATCAAAGGTGGATAGCCACACATATAAAAAGTTGCGCAAAGCCTTGCGGGGGCTTGGAGGAATGGAAGGGCGATATAGTGAAAATCAAAGGCAGTTCTTATTATCGCCTTAAGATTCCACAATACAGGTTTATTTTTACTTATGACAACGGGATTAATGTCATATCTATTGAAGAAATCAACACAAGAACCAATATTAATTATGGGAGGTATTCGTGATGAATGAAATTGCACAGCGATTTGCAGGCATCTTGGAAGTGGAAGGGGATATAGAAGATTTGAGAGCAATCCAGCGAATAGAGGAAGATAATAGCCAAGACGAGGGTATAACCCTTGCTGAAATGGATTCTTTGAGAGCAGCTCAGGAGTTTAGCGGCAAAATTTCTTTGAGAGTACCAAAATCTCTGCACAAGGATTTGGTGCAGGAGGCGAAGAAAGAGGGCATTAGCCTAAACCAGTTCATATTATATAAGTTGGCAAAGTGATGGTTTTGCTGCCGATATACTGGGCTTCGGCAGGGTCGTGGGTTATTATTATGGTGTATTTGTCCTTGGCATACTCCATTACCATGTCCATTATGGAGGGCTTTATGGCGGCGTCCAGCCCCTTAAAGGGCTCGTCAAGGATGATTATGTCTGATTGGGCGATTAAAGCACGGGCAATTGCCACCCGCCGCTTCATGCCGCCGCTCAATGTTTTTGCCTTTTTATGGATACTATCTTTAAGCCCTGCTTGGATTAGCAGGGCTTTTGCACGCTTTTCGTTGGCCTTTGGCTCTTTGGTGACAAAAAGCAGGTTGGTCAGGGCGGTTTCATGCTCCAAAAGTCTATCTTCTTGAAACACAAAGGAAAACTTCGCCCCATCAGGCATGGTAATTTTGCCGCCATCAGGCTTGGTCAGTCCTGCAAGGATGTTCACAAGCGTGGTTTTGCCAGCACCGGACGCGCCCATAATGCAGGTTATGCCCTTTTGAACCACAAGCTCAAAATTATCAAGCACCTTTTTTTCGCCAAAGCTTTTGCATAAATTCTCAATTACTATTGCCATCTCTAAACCTCCTAAAGCCCAGGAAAAACAGCTTCTCCATTGCAAAGCTTAAAAGCACGATTGTAATTGTCCACGCCCACAGGTCGGGGGTTAAAAGCCACTGCCGTGCTGCGTGCATTGAGCCGCCTATGCCCTCGCGGGTCGCCATGGAAATGACCTCGCCAGCAATAGACGCCTTCCATGCAAAACCAAGCCCGCTCTCGGCGGCACTGACCACAAAAGGCGTCACGCTGGGCACATAGATATGCCTTATTTTTCTAAGCATTCCCACTCGAAAGACCTCTGCCATTTCCAGCAAATTTTTGTCAGTATTTTCTATGCCTTTAAGGGTGTTGAAAAAGAAAATTGGAAGGACGGTGAGGAGGGCAAAGGCTATGGAGAGCATGGAGGGGCTAAGCGAAAAGGTGAGAAGGAGGGCGATGGACACCACAGGCACGGCTTTGATTACATTGATTGCGGGGGTGATAAGGGCGCGAGCAATGCCACTCATATGGCAGATTATGGCAAGAAGCACTCCAATTGCCATGGACAAGCCAAATCCCAGCAAAATGCGCAGGATTGAGAAATTGATAGATGTCCAAAAATCCAGCGTCAGGGCAAGCTCAAAGAGCCTGCCAAAAGCATCGACAGGCCCTACAATTACAAATTGGTTGGCAATAAGGCGGGCAGCCCCTTCCCACACGAGAAACCAAAATGCCGCCACGCCCAGCTTTTTAAGGAATGAAGTAAAAACTTGCATCAGGCAATGACCCTCCTACAGACTGGGGCAGCTGGGTGTAAAATACCTCTAAAAGGCTGCTAAGGTAGGTTTGCATGGTGTTTGAACTGATAAAAGTGACGTTGGAGCGGGGAATGGCAAGGCGCGCCACAGGAGCAGCAGGGATGATGTCATGGGTGACGGCAAGCTCTGCAGCGGCTTCCACATTATTTCTGGTGAAATTTACAGATGCTTCAAGTTCTTCAAGAAAGATTGTAATTGCATCAGGATTTGCCTCGATAAAGTCGCGCCGAGCGACCACGGCGGTCATCACAAGCCCAGAATCAGGGGAAATGCGGTTCCATTCGGCAGTCAAGTCCAGAGCATAGTCAAGATTATCTATACGATTTACAGTTGTAGTTGCAAATGGCTCAGGGAGCATGGCAATCTCTGCAAGCCCACCTTCAATAAGTGCCGCAATTTCCGAATGTTCAGGTCTAAAGTTGATTGTCACGTCCACGCCCGGGGTCAGCCCGTTTCCAAGCAGGATGTGGTTGAGGATAAACTCAGGTGTGCCGCCGCCGCCCGAGGCATAGATGGCGCGCCCGCGCAAATCCGCCACAGAGCCAATCTCACCTGTGGTGTCCACAATATGCAGCACCCCCATTGTTGTAAGGGCTAAAACCTGCACATCAAGGTTAGGATTGTTAAACAAAATCGACGCCATATTGGGCGGAACAGCCGCAATGTCAATGTCCCCGCGCACAAGCATTGGCGGAATTTCGTCAGGGGCACCCACAATAGTGAATGTGTAGTCATTTCTGGTACCTTCTTCCATTAGCTCGAGCATGCCCAAAGCCGCAGGACCGCGAGGGGTGGCAATGCGCACATGCCCACCTGTCAAATCCGCGTCACCTGAGCCGCCACACGCCACAACAAATAAAGCAACCATGACAACTACCAGTAGCTTAAAAATTTTTTTCATGTAAATTACCTCCTAAGATTTGGAATAAACAGTCTTGGTGCTAACACCCTCTAAACGCCCGATTTTTCCAGACATTGAGCTTATTATGTCATGAGGCGCGTCCACAACCACGCTGATAATTGAGATGCTGCGCTCACGATGCGGCAGCCCCATCCGCCCGATAATATGGGCAGCGTACTCATGCAAAATATTATTCACATCAGCCGCCATTTCTATGTTCTCCACAATAATAGCTATTATGGCAATCCTGTCTTCGCTGGACATTTTATCCACCTCCTTAATCAAAAAAATGCGCACAAAGGCGCAAGCAAAGGAGACTGCACCTTTTTCCTTGAGCCATTTTGCAATGGGTCTTGGAGTCAGGAGAACTATGAGGTACATTGTAGCATATTGCGTACTTGTTGTCAAGGCTAATTTTTCTTGCATTTAATTTATGTATGCTGTATAATGGCAGAAATACAATTTTCCAAAAGAAGGGTCTATGGATATGTGGGAGAGCAAACTTGAGAAATTTTTGGCGGGATTTGAGCATTTGGATGATGTTGTTGGCATCTTGGTGTGCGGGAGCTACGTGACAGGCGGTCCTACGGCTCATTCTGATTTGGATGTGCATTTGGTTTTGCGTGAGGACGCTGATTTTCGTGAGCGGGGCAACCGCATTGTTGACGGGCTGTTAGTGGAGTATTTCGCTAATCCCCCCAAGCAGATTTTGGCGTATTTTAAGGATGACGTGCGGTCAGGCGACCTAAACTGCCCGACACAGTTTGCGACAGGGCGCATCTTACGCGACGATACAGGCGTTATTGCGGAATTAAAGGTCAAAGCTCAAGGGATTATTGATGATTTTTACAAGACAAGCCAGATGCGGCAGATGTTTGTGCTCACAAAATACGGCATTTGGGATATGCTTGATGATTTGCAAGATGCACAGGCTACAGGTCGTGTGGATTTTGATTTTTTGTACCACAACTTCTTAAATAACCTTTTACGCGAATATATGCGACATAACGGGCTCACATATAGCACAAAAACTATTTTGGGAAATATTTCTAGTGACGAGGTGCGCCGAAAATATCTGCTGCCCCAATTATCTCACCCGCATATTGCTGATAAAGCTAAAAAAGCCATCACTGCCACCGCCACCTCAGAAAAGATGACGGCATTTCAGGATTTGGCAAACGAAATTTTGGAGTTAAACGGCGGGTTTGACATTGGCACGTTCACGTTAAAATCGCCGCTAGATTGTGAATAATATATTTAGCTTGTGTTTGATTTACATATGTTGTATAATATAATAAATAATTTCACATAGAGGAGGAAGTATTATGGAACAGGTAATTCAGGAATTTAGGGCATATGCCGAGGAGATGCGCATGTATATGCAGGCTATGGCGATTATGAGCTTTGACGCCAACACCGTGGCACCAAAGGCTGGGGTTGCAGCCCGCGGCAAGCGCAATGCGTTTTTTTCTAAGAAAATGTATGCAATGGTGACTGGGGAGAAGATGAAGGGCTTTTTGGATGCCCTTGAGGGCAAGGAGCTTGACCCTATAACTGCTGGACTTTACAGGGTTGCCAAGAAAAATTATGACAAAAACACCAAGGTGCCCATGCAGCTTGTGGGCGAGTTTAGCCAGCTGACCGCCGAGGCGAATGTGGCGTGGGAAAAAGCCCGTAAGGAGGACGATTTTGAGTATTTCGCTCCGTATCTGGAGAAGATTTTGGCTAAAAGTAAAGAGATAGTGGGCTACCGTGTCAGTGAGGGTCAGCACCCTTACAACCTCTTATTGGACGACTTTGAAGAAGGCATGACCATGGAGATTTATGACGAATTTTTCGCCAAGCTTCGCGCCACCATTGTGCCGCTTTTGAAGATGATTACTGAATCGGGCAAAAAGCCCGAGGCAGAATTTATGTCGGCATTTGTGTCTAAGGCTGACCAAGAGAAAATTTCTGACTTTACTGCTAAAATGATTGGGTTTAGGATGGAGCATGGGCTTATCACCGAATCCACCCATCCATTTTGCTCAGGCTCCCACAAAACAGATGTGCGCATGACCACCCGTTATGACGAAAACGACTTTGCATCCAGCTTTTACAGCATACTCCACGAATCAGGGCACGCCATCTATGAGCAAAACACGGCAGACGAGATTGCCGAGACCCCGCTGTCTCGCGGCGTGTCCACCGGGCTGCACGAATCCCAAAGCCGTTTTTATGAAAATATGATTGGACGTAGCAAAGAATTTTGGCAATATATTACAGAAGAATTGAAAACTTATCTGCCTGACGACTTTAAGAATGTAACACCTGAGCAGTTTTATCGTGCTGTGAATCAAGCCCAGCCATCCCTAATCCGTGTGGAAGCCGACGAGCTTACATACTCCCTCCATGTGATGGTGCGCTACGAAATCGAGCGGATGCTGTTTAACGACGAAATCACCGTGCGCCAGCTTCCAGAGGTGTGGAACAAAAAATTTGAGGAATACCTAGGCGTCACCCCGCCAAACAACACCCTTGGCGTGCTTCAGGACATCCACTGGTCGTGGGGCATGTTTGGATATTTCCCCACATACTCCCTAGGCTCAGCCTATGCCGCCCAATTTTTTGCACAAATGCAAAAAGACGGACTAGACGTAAAAGGACTTATAGCCAAAGGCGACTTTGCCGCCATCACCGCATGGCTGACCGACAAACTCCACCGCCACGGCTCAATCTATCCACCTGCAAAGCTCCTAAAAGACATTTGCGGCGAACAGCTAAATGCGGACTATTACACAACTTACCTCAAAGAGAAATTCGAGGAGCTGTACAGCTAAATGTTGCCCCTAAAAATAAACAAAACCACCAAAATAATTGCAATAGAAACCAAAGTAAACGGACTCAGCTTCTGGCGGGTCTGTTTTTTTATGCGCTCGTCGCGCTCCTCAAGCCTTCGCCGCAGGCGGTCTGCCTGATTTTCCCGATTGTGCCCGCTCATGTTTATTCTCCCTTCTTATTCCTCTAGTGCATCTTCAAAATTTCTTCAAGTTTCTCCTTTTTGCGCTTTTCTCTCTGTCTGCCGAGTATCGCTTGCTCTTCTTGAAAAAGCTCGTCCAAAATATCTTGCAATGCTTGGTCTGCCGTTTCAAGAAGACTGGCAACACGATAGAACTTCCTTTCTAAGGTGGACGACACAGAACCAATGGACTTATATATATTTTCATGACTTATAGTAGCCCAAGCGTGTTGCAATATTGTTCTGACTTGAACTTCAAATTTAATCCCTTTATATTTTAGGTTTTCAGTCATGTCCGTCCTAGACTTGTTCATCTGAGCTACATAATGCACAGATAAATATCCCATTTCATTGGTCTCTAATTCGCTTGATTTGTCTGATGAATTAAGTTCATCAATATCGAACTCCCGCTCAATCAACCTGCAAACCTCTTTAACGTCCTCAATTTTGTTTACGATAATCCTTATGCCGATAATATCTGTTATCTCCCTCCCTTCTTTAGATAGAAACTTTTGCACAAGACTATCTTTATCTTTAACTCTACTGGTAATAGCGTGAATTCTTATGCCGTCATCATCAATCAATTCTTCCAGCAAGCCCTCGGTCTTTTTTCTTAGCTTTTCAAAATTACTATGGTTTCTATCATACCATTTCATCATATCAGCAATATGTTCTGTTTTTGCTATTATTTTCACAACTATCCCCCCTATATGCACTAATTTGTGTTGTGAATTTCAATGATTTAACACAAATATGTTTTAGTGCGCTAAATCATAATATCAAGTTCCGCAAAATGTTACGTATTTGCCAGAGCATTTGGGTGGTGGGGCGGAATAAGCATCGGAATATTCATAAGGATTATTGAGAGCCGCAAGCATTTTTTTAAGCGGCTCAAAATCGCCCATGTTTGCCGCATCCAAAACCTGCTCAACTTGGTGATTCCGTGGGATTATGGCGGGGTTGTGCTTTTTCATGATGCCTACGGGGTTCTCGCTTTGTTTTTCAAGCTCTTGATGCCACCTGCGCTCCCAATCCACCAAAACAGGCGGCAACTCACCGTTTATTAAGGAATAAAAGGTATTTGTAAAATCCAATTCATGAATTGCCATTAAGTTTAGCAACTCATGCGCCAATTCACCGTTTTCCTTGCTAAGCCCAAGCTTTCCCTTCATGCCTTCGTTAAAGTTTTGGTTAAAGCACTCCCAATAATTGTCAATGCAGCCTTGGGCAAGCTGGATTGCCTCGTCCCTATCCGCAGAAATCAAGGGCAAAAGAGCTTCCGCTAGGCGGGACAGATTCCAAGCCCCAATGGCGGGCTGGTTTTTGTAGGCATACCGCCCGTGGGTATCAATTGAGCTAAAAACCGTGCTCGGCTCATAGGCATCCATAAAAGCGCAAGGTCCATAGTCTATGGTTTCGCCTGAAATGGTCATATTGTCGGTATTCATCACCCCATGGACAAAGCCCAAAAGCATCCAGCGGGCAATCAACTCACCTTGCGCCCTGCAAACGCTCCCAAGCAACCACAACGCGCCCGCCCCATCAGGAAAATGCCGCGAAACCGTATAATCCACAAGCTCCCTCAAATCCGCATCAGACCCATAAGCCCGCGCAAAATCAAAAGTCCCGACCCTCAAATGGCTACTAGCCACCCTAGTCAAAACTGCCCCATCAAGCACGTCTGAGCCCCGAAAAACCTCGCGCCCAGTCAAAACCACAGCCAGCGACCGAGTGGTGGGCACCCCCACAGCCGCCATATACTCGCTAATAATATACTCTCTAAGCATGGGAGCCAAAGCCGCCAGCCCGTCCGCCCCGCGGGCAAAAGGCGTCCTTCCTGCCCCTTTAAGCTGAATGTCAAACCGCTTGCCCTCAGGCGTCATCTGCTCCCCCAAAAGCACCGCACGCCCATCCCCAAGCATGGCAAAATGCCCAAACTGAAACCCTGCATAAGCCTGTGCAATGGACACAGCCCCCGCAGGCAGCACATTTCCGGAAAGCTCGTCAGCCATCAGGACGCCAAGCCCAAGCTCTCGCGCCAAATTCTCATTAAAGACCGCCATCTTAGGCATCGGCACTCTCGCTGGCTCATGACGGCGATAAAAAATTTCAGGCAAATTTAAATAGCTATGTTCCAAATTCCAAGACACTAGGCGTCACCTCTAATACCGATAAGAATGTGCAAGGTCTGCAAACCGCACCTGGTTGCCGATGTAGCTAAGTTCCACAGTCCCTGTCGCACCATTTCTTTGCTTGGCAATAATAACTTCAGCTATTCCAAGTTTCTCACTTTCCGTATTATAATATTCATCTCGGTAAATAAAACAGACCAAATCCGCGTCTTGCTCAATGGCTCCCGATTCGCGCAAATCCGACAAAATTGGGCGGCGGTCGGAGCGGGTCTCGGGGGCGCGGGACAGCTGGGACAGGGCAATGAGCGGGCAGTCCATCTCCCGCGCTAAGGCTTTGAGCGAACGGGAAATCTCAGAAATTTCCTGCTGGCGGTTGCCGCCATAATTGCCCCCAGAGGACATCAGCTGAATATAATCCACAACAATCAAATCAAGCCCCGCGTCCATCTTGAGTTTGCGGCATTTGGAGCGCATATTGTTAATTGTAATACCAGGAGTATCATCTATATATATACCAGCAGCCGAAATATCGGCAAGTTTTTCATTGATATTTTGCCAGTCCGAGGGCTCAAGCTGCCCTGTGCGAAGCTTGCCCGCATCCACCCGCGCCTCGGACGAGATAATCCTGTTTGCAAGGGATTCCTTGCTCATCTCAAGGGAGAAAATGGCGCATTTTTTGCCCTCGCGAATGGCGGCGTGGGTAACAATATTCAGTGCTAGAGCGGTTTTGCCCATGGAAGGGCGTGCTGCCAAAAGCACCAGGTCAGTAGGGTGAAAGCCAGCAGTTTTAACATCAAGGTCCCGAAAGCCGCTGGCAAGCCCAGTCACAGACGAGCCCTGCTCAAACGCCCTTTGGATGGTCTCCATTGAGCCCACCAAAGCCTCGCGAATATGGGCAAAACCAAGGGAGCTTTGCCGCTGACCTATGGCATAAATTGACGCCTCAGCCTCAGCTAAAATCACCTCAGTAGCCTTAACTTGGGCAAAACTGTCATTTGACACCTCACCGGCCGCAGCAATCAGCCGCCGCAGCACCGACCTGTCCTGCACAATCCGCGCATATTGCTTGACATTTACAGAAGTAGAAACAGCAGAAGCAATCATAGAAAGCCCCTCGCTCCCGCCAACCTTCTCAAAATTTCCGCGCTCCTCCAAAGATGCCTTCAAAGTAACCAAATCCACAGGACTGTGGGCATTATAAAGCTCCACCAAAGCATGAAAAACAAGCCGATAATCCCTGCGGTAAAAATCATCAGCCAAAACATGCTCCGCCCCATAAATCAGGGCTTCATTATCAAACATCATAGAAGAAAGTAACGCCGCCTCGGCCTGCTCGTCCCGCGGCATCGACCTGTTAATCACATTATCAATATTTTCCATCAAAACCTACCCTCGAAACAAGATTATGACTGCATGACTCAAACTCTCGTCACCCCGCGTCAAGCGCGGGGTGACGGCAGCCTAGAGTGTCGTGCAAATTAGAAATTAACCTCATTCAGCCAGCATCTCCTCTATTTCTGCCAAAACATCAGTAATAGTCATAACAAAACCTCCTCAAAATCTCATCTTGTGAACAAAATAGCCAAATAATCCCGCTTTGAATGAATAACGCGGTCAATATAAATCCTATCGCCCTGCACATAATAAAACGCCAAATAACTTCCGCAAACCAAAATACGCATGTCTGTTTCTACATCCGTTATGGAAGACGCTGATTTTCCCATATAGGGAGAAAGTGTCAACAAATCTATCGAATCCATGATTCGATTCACTGTATTTGAAGCTGCCTGAGGACTGTGTAATTCATGTTCGATATAGTCACCAATTTCCTGCAAATCCGCAATGGCAAGCTTGCCATATTCAATCGTGTTCACCATACCGCCCCTTAAAATACGCCCTAACTTCTTTGGCATGAACATAGCCATGCTCCTCGCCAGAGAGCCGCCCTTTTTCAAGCTCCTCCATCAACCGCCCCTTAGCCCAAGCAATCTGCTCGTCAGTATATTTTGAATCCTTAGGAGTTTGGGTCAAAACATCAATAATAGTCATAATTAAACCTCCTATATAGCCTCAACCATAATTTTTATAACAGCCAAAACATCAGTATGCAGCCTAACCTCAGCCTTATGCTCGCCCAGCACCCTAATAACCTCAGGAATGGTAATTTTTTTACGGTCAATGTCAATGCTTTCTTGCTCTAGGAGGGCTGCGGCGACCTCCTTATTGGTCACAGAGCCAAAAAGCCGCTCACCCCCGCCGGTTTTTAGCCTAAGCACAATAGTCTTGGCTTCAAGGGCAGTTTTAAGCTCTTTAGCGTCTTGAAGCTCCTGTGCTTTTTTGGCACTCTCGCCAGCTTGCTTTTTCTCCAGCTGCGCCAAATTCTGTTTTGTGGCCTCCACAGCAAGCTTTCTGGGAAACAAAAAATTCCTCACATATCCATCAGCCGCGTCAATAATCTGGTCTTTTTTTCCAACGCCTTTAACATCTGCAAGTAAAATCACTTTCATATCGTCTCATCCTCTCTAAAGTCGAATCTTATACTTACTTTGCCGAGATTTTGAATCTCTGAACTTTTTGCGGATTATGAACACAATCACAATTACAAGCAAAATCCCCAAAACGCCTGCAACCCAGTAGGGCAGGGCAGCCCTTGAAAACACCACCCCAAGCCAATACTCTATATCGGTGGAGGTTGTGCGCTCGTAAACATCCCGCGCCGCGTAGAGGTTGCTGACAAAAAGCACTTCCCCATCCAAAATATGGCTGATGGTGCCAATCACTGTACCCTCATATATGGGAGCCAAAAAGTGCCTGACATCCTCATAATACCCCACAAATTCGGAACTATACTCAAAAACAATCTCCACCCGCAAAAGCTCAGCTTGGGACATATAAAAACTTGCATATGCAATGGAATAATATTCCAAATAAACCTCGTCCCCAAGGCGCGGGTCAAGAACATCAAGCCTGCCCTGTACCGCATGCCCAAAAAGTAAGGCTTCGTGGGCATAATTTCCAAATCCATATTCAAAAAGCTGGATATTATCCCGCCAGCGAGTGGGCACCCCATCAATGTGCGGCGAGTTCATTGTGACTGATATAAGCATCACCCCGCCTTGCTCGGCAGCGGCAACAAGCACATCCCCCGCAAGGTCGGTGCGCCCCGCGCGAATCCCGCGGGCATAGCTATAAAAATTTTCTCCCGCCCTAATAAGCTCATTTGACGAGTTAAAAGTCCTGTTTCTAAGAATAACTCCAGTTAGCTCAAGTTCACCAGCATCCATTGTCCCTGCCATGGCTCCGGTAAAGCTGGGTGTGGCCGCAATTTGCGCAAGGGTAGGGACGGCAATAAAATGCCTTGCTATGCGTGCCAAATCATAAGCCGAGGTAAAATGGCTGCCATGGTGCATTCCATGGGCATTAACAAACCGGGAATCAAGGGCTCCAAGCTCCAAAGCCCGCGCATTCATCATGCCGATAAAATGCGCCTGTGCTTGCAGCCACGGGAGCGCAGGCTCGCCCAATGCCGCCCGCGCCACATTAAGGGCAACCACATTGGCAGCATCAAGTCCCGCCCCAATCAGCATCCCGCGAATCAGGTTGAGCCCAAGTATAGCCTCATTCACCTCAAGCCCAATGGTCGCAGCCCCAAAGGGCACTTGATTCACCTCGTCTGAAACAATAAAAATCTCATCCATTCCCAAATACTCATAAGCCAAAATAGCAGTTAAAATCATGGTTGTAGCCGCTGGAAACATGCGGTTGTGCATATCTTGCTCGGCAATAATCCGCCCGGTTGAGCTTTCCATCAAGATATAGGTGTAGGCAAAAACCTCAGGCTCGGCGTGCACTTTTGATGAAAAAGCAAAAAATGCCATAATCGAAATGAATACAGCCAAACAAATCCTTTTCATGCGCACACCCCCATTCAAGGCAACCTCTAGGCAGCCTCTATTATAACACACCAATTTCAATTAAACAACAATTTATTTTTCAAATCAAAAAGCTCTTGGGACAGGTCAACAGGCATGACATGGGGGTTTACAAGCCTTTTGTGCTCGTCCCAAAGGGTGTTTTGCTCCCTCAAAGAGTATTCGCGGATTTGGCTTACGGTTTTTGCGGGGCTTGTCACGGGCTCAAGCATGGGGCGCACGTCAAATTCCCCTGACCTAAGCTTCATCTTTTTCCAAGGTGCCTTGGGGTCAAACAGGGTCAAATCCTGCCGTTTGCTCACGTCCTCGTGCTCAAGAGTAATCAGGTCAGCCTTAATTTTATTATGCTTGCTATCATAAATCCGATAAACTTTTTTAACGCCAGGAGTGGTGATTTTATCAGGATTTTCAGAGACTTTGATTTTTGGGGTAAGCACTCCTGTGCCTTCGTCAATGGCGCAAAGTTTGTACACCCCGCCCAAAGAGGGCGCGGATGCCGAGGTGATTAGCTTTGTGCCCACTCCCCATGTGTCAATCCTCGCACCTTGCAGCTTGAGGTTTTGAATCAAATCCTCGTCCAAATCCCCGGAGGCGGTAATTGTGGCTGCCCTGTGCCCGCTTGAGTCAAGCATCTTTCGCGCCTGTTTGGACAAATAGGCAAAATCTCCAGAATCAAGCCTTATGCCGTGAGAGCCCAATTTGCCCTTGGCTTTAAGCTCATCAAAAACCTTAATTGCGTTGGGAATCCCCGATTCCAGCGTATCATAAGTGTCCACAAGCAATATGCACTTATCAGGAAAACTAATAGCATACTGGCGAAACGCCTCAAGCTCGTCCCCAAATCCCATAACCCAAGAATGAGAGTGGGTGCCACGCACAGGAATCCCGAATTTAAGCCCCGCAAGCACATTGCTTGTGGCATGAACCCCGCCAATAAACGCCGCCCGCGCCCCAAGCACCCCAGCGTCCGCCCCCTGCGCCCTTCTCAGCCCAAACTCCAAAACCTCGTCATCCCCCGCCGCCAGCCGCACGCGCGTCGCCTTGGTGGCAATCAAGGTCTGGTGATTAACAATATTTAACAGTGCAGTTTCAATAAAATTGGCCTGAGCTATGGGGGCCTTCACCACCATCAAAGGCTCATTGGGAAAGCAGACCGAGCCTTCGGCAAACGCCTCCACGCTGCCCTCAAACCTAAAACCCCGAAGATACTCCAAAAACCCATCATCAAACACGCCCAAAGAGCGCAAATAATCTATATCATCCCCGCCAAACTCAAGGGAGTCCAAATACTCCGCAAATTGCGCAATACCCGCAAAAACTGAAAACCCATTCCCGCTGGGATTTGCCCTGAAAAAAAGCTCGAAAACCGACTGGCGGTCCGACACCCCAGCCCGCAAATACCCCTGCATCATAGTAAGCTGATAAAAATCCGTAAGTAAACTCAAATCCCTCTTAACCATCCAGACTTATCTCTCCTCATAACGTATTTTATAATAATAACATTTTTCCTTTACAAAATCAATGGTTTTGTGATAGAATATATTTGGGAGGTGATTTAGGGTGAAAATTGGTGATTTTATAACAACTAAAGAAGCCATGGACCAGAGTGATTTTAAGTGGGTTGTTTTTGATGATTTTGAGTATGGCAGGTTTGAGAGTATCTTTGGGGGCACGATTAGATATTTGGGAGATTCTTTGGACGAAGCTGGTGAAGTTTCTGCCAAAATTCATGCTGATGGCGGCATGGCTCTTAGTGTCGAAGGATGGCACGGGTATCAGTTACACGTGGGGGGCGTAGTCTTTTATGACGAAGATTGACATTTTAATGAATATGAGCAAAAGCGGTCAGTGGCTTGTAGATTTAATAGTTAAAATCGGGAATAAAAAAGTGCCCGTTAGATTCAAATTAGATACAGGCTGTAACGGCGTGGCGCTTAGTCACAAAACTTTACGAAATTTCGGCATTTCAACCGACGAGTCAACACTTAGTAAGTTGACAGATGAAGTTGGGATGCTAGCAAGTGGCGAAAGAAGTGATTTTAAGAAGTTAGGTAAAATTGCAATCTATCGCGGTACAAGTAAAATTTGTGATACAAAAGCAGTTTGTCATATCAAAAATCAAACTAACAACCTTTTGGGAACTGAGGTCTTTAACCAATTTGCTCAGGTAAGATTCATTCTTGATAAAGGCGAAGAATACATGGAATTAACAAGGAGGTGAAAATTCATGACAACAATTTTTTTCATTACATTAGGCGTGGGTGCTGGGTTTGTGGTGTTGTCCTTGATTTTTGGGCAGTTTTTTGGTGCAAGCTCTGTTAGTTTTGAAGGGGCAAGCTCCAGTCCTTTTCTTATGATTTTTATTGCCCTGTTTTTGACAGTTTTTGGGGGAACGGGACTGATATTTTACTCGGTTTTTGGCAATTCGTGGCTTGCCCTGATTTTTGCTGGATTTAGCGGTCTAATGCTATCGTACCTGCTTTTGAAATTTGTGCTTATGCCCTTAAAGCGTGCCCAGTCCACAAACACTCATGAAAAACAAACCATGATAGGCAGGTCTGCCAAGGTGACAGAATCCATTGCAGCAGGCGGCTTTGGCAAAATTACCTATATTGTAAACGACAAAATCGTGTCAGGGCCCGCCCGCGGTGAGGACGGTGCCGGCATCCCCAGAGACACCGATGTTGACATTGTATACATCGAAAGAAATACTTATTTTGTTAGGCAAAAAGAACCAAACATATTAAATCCAAATTAAGGAGGAAAAATTTATGCCAGAATGGTTAAGCGGCGAAAACCTAGTGATTATCGGGATTATCCTTGGTGTGGTATTCCTGATACTGATTATCTTTGTGTCCTTTTGGAAAAAGGTGCCACAAGATAAGGCAATGATTGTAACAGGCCTTAAAAAGCGCGTGATTTCGGGCGGCGGTGGCTTTGTCATCCCCCTGTTTGAGCGCACAGACAAAATCTCCCTTGAAAACATGAAAATCGAGGTGAGAATTGGCGGAGCAATGACCTCTCAAGGGGTTTCCATTTCTGCTGATGGCGTCGCGGTCATCAAAATCAAAAGCGACAAAGAGTCCATCCTTGCTGCTATGGAGCAATTTAACCGCGGGAGCGAAAACCGCACCATCGGCGTGATTGAGGAAATTTCACGCTATGTTCTTGAAGGTAAGCTTCGTGAAATTATTTCTAAGCTTACCGTGGAAGAAATTTACAGAGACCGTGAAAAATTTGCATCCGAGGTGCAAGGCACGGCGGCACAGGATTTGACCGAGATGGGCCTTGAAATTAAGGCGTTTACAATCCGCGATATTTCCGATGAAAACGGCTATCTTGCTGCCCTTGGTAAAAAGCGCATTAGCGAGGTTAAGCGTGATGCTCAAATTGCTGAGGCCGAGGCGGCAAAAGAGACCAAAATCCGCACCGCTGAGGCGTCCCGCCTAGGTGAGGAGGCCCGCCTACGTGCCGAAACTCAGGTGGCTGAGGCCATCAAGGAAAAAGAGCTCAAGGTCCAGGCATATAGGCGTGACCAAGAGACCTCCAAGGCGGTTGCCGACCACGCCTATGAAATCGAATCCAATAAAACCCAAAAAGAGGTTACGGACACGAAAATGCAGGTTGAAATTATCCAAAAGCAAAAGGAAATTGAGCTTGCAGAACAAGAGGCAATCCGAAAAGAAAAAGAGCTTGAAGCAACGGTCATCAAACAAACTAATGCGGAAAAATACCGCCTTGAAAAAGAAGCGGATGTGGCGAAATACCGTGAAATTGCCAATGCCGAGGCACGTGCCGAAGGTATTCGTATGGAAGGTGCGTCCCTTGCAGAATCCCGCCGCCTACAAGGTATGGCAGATGTTGACATTATCCGCGAACAGGGCATGGCAGAAGCCGAAGCCATGATGAAAAAAGCCGAAGCCTTCAAACAATATAACGATGCGGCTGTTACCCAAATGGTAATCGAACGCCTACCGGAAATAGCTAAAAACGTAGCCGAACCCCTGTCCAAAACCGAAAAAATCGTGGTCATTGACAGCGGCGGCGGTGCAAGCAAGGTGTCAGGCTATGTAACCGACATCATAGCCACCCTGCCCCAAACTGTCGAGGCTCTGACAGGTATTGACATTATAGGCAAGTTAAAATCTGCAACAGAAGCAAATAGCGAATAGCAAACAAGCTCAAAAATAAAACACCGCAGACCACCCATCAGGGCAAATCTGCGGTGTTTAATTGTTGCAAGCTACTACCAAGATGTGCTTGCCTTTATTTGTATGTACGACATAAATTCATTTCTAGAATGCTGCAATTTAAGATTAATATTTTCATCATAAATATGCCTTTTTATTATTTCAAGAATGCTTGCAGCAACACCCTCATCGATTAACTCGTCATAGGAGTGGCCAAGAGCCAGTGCGCCCCATGTTCTCTCCCCCCTTGGCTGATTTTGACCGAGCCCATAACCATGAGGGCGTTCCTCTATGTACAAATCATAAAATGACATAGCTTCTCTTTTGCCAAGTTTTTTCATTTTTGACACCGAAGCTTCAAGCTTATCAAGTAGTTCTTTGGCGGCCTTTTGAGGGTCAATAACCCCTTCAAAGTGCTGTTTGGTTAAGTCTTGGGATTTTTTAATATCCATAATATACCTCCTCCCTCTATCAAAACAATGCTTGACTAATAAGCCTAGGTGAGGTATAATCAACACTAGGCCGAATGGCTGTTGTAACACGCTGGATGGGTGTTTGATTGCTAGTCTTTGCCAACCAGCGTGTTCTTTTCGCCACTTTTCATTTAACAAGTGTATTGTAACACTTAGGTTGCGGAATGTCAACCCCTGTTGAGTATTTTAATCAAAAAATATTAATAAGCGTGTTAAAATGACAAAAAAACCCCATTTGGCGAGCGGATGGGGTTTTTGGAATTTAACTATTCAGTTATGACTCTTTTTTCTTATTTTCATCAGGCAAGATAGCGTTTAGAATGATGCCCACGACCACAGCAATAGCAAGCCCCATGCGGTCCATGGACAGGGTGACATTGCCCACGTCAAAACTTAAAAGCCCCGCGGGGGTCACAAAGCGCATGCCAAGCCCTATAACCAGCATTACTGCTACTATAATCAGGTTTTTGGAATTGCCCATATCTATTTTGGCATCCACCATGTTGCGGATGCCCACGGCGGCTATCATGCCGTAGAGCATGAAGCTTGCACCGCCTATGATGGCTTCGGGGATGGAGTAGATGAGGGCGGCAAACATTGGGGAGAAGGCGAGT
>Ga0209755_10002328_pt1 | contig 26442 bp, 22 predicted proteins | sample TergutCo191P1_FD_187301 | JGI IMG/M metagenome (GOLD analysis project Ga0209755, IMG submission 187301) | Cornitermes sp. P1 segment gut microbial communities from Petit-Saut dam, French Guiana - Co191P1 (SPAdes) (version 2) | ecosystem: Host-associated > Arthropoda: Insects > Digestive system...
ATACCGATTAGGACAGGTTTATAATCAGGATGAAGGGAAAAAAGCACCCCGCCTGTGATGCTTACAAGCGAAGAAAAATAAGTTACCGAGCAGGGGGAAAGACCTAAAAGAAGGGCAAACCATGCGACAGGAAAAGATATAGGTCTAAGAAAAATGCGAATCCACAAACTGTCTTCTTTTACTTTCTCTTTTGGAAGGGAAGAAATAATATCTTTCATGCTATACATGTTGGAGAGTATAGTAAAATATGGTAAAATTATCAAGTGATAATTTTACATGTTCTAGAACCCTTTGCATCAGGAGTAACAAGCGCCGTCAGCTCGATAGCCGGCGAACTTAAAGATTTTTCTCATATTGTAATTCACGGTTCCAGAAATTGGACAGAGAGTACAGAGAAGGTAAAAAAACGTTTTCCTTCCGAGGTTAAATTTATAGAATGGAAAAACGCCGTAAGGGAAATAAGTATTTCAAAAGATTTAAAAGCGCTGAATGAACTTATAAAAATTTTAAAACCATATAAAAAACAAAAAGACAATATAGTTGTTCATCTTCATTCATCAAAAGCGGGATTTCTGGGACGTATTGCATGCCGTATGTTAAAAATTAAAAATGTTATCTACACCCCGCATTGCGGTGCCTTTCTCCGTACAGATATAAGCGTTTTTAAAAGAAATATGTATAAGTTTTTTGAAAAAATAGGAAGTTGTTTTGGAGGAAGGGTAGTAGGCTGCGGAAAAAGCGAAGGGGAAATTTATATAAAACTCGGAAAAAATACTACATATGTTTCAAACGGAGTTAAGATCGATGAGTTACAAGAAAACAGCGGGCAATTTAATGTCAGCAGAACTTTGATTGCTTTTTCCGGTATCGCTTCTTTTCAGAAAGACCCGGTGTTATGGAATGAGATTGCAGTAACTTGTACGCAAACAGAATTTGGGGAAGTAGCAAAAAAAGATGCTTATTCATTTTGCTGGATAGGGGACGGCCCTTTATCAAATGTGTTTAACCGTGAAATTGTCGATATGACAGGCTGGAAAACATCTGAAGAAGTTGAAGAATTATTAAAAAAAACAGCGGTATTTTTTTCTGCTTCCGCATGGGAAGGGCTTCCCTACGGAGTGTTAGAAGCTATGAATTGCGGATGCGCTTTACTTTTGCGTAACGTACCCGGTAATAGTGAATTGGTTTTACCTAATGAGAACGGGTATCTTTTTAACACCAAGGAAGAAGCGGTAAACTCTCTTGTTTTAATGATAAAAAACAAAGACGCTCTTGAGGCAATGGGAAAGAAGAGCAGGGAAATAGCAGAGAATTTGTATAGTTTAAAACAAATGGGAGATGGATATAGAAAAATATATTTAGAAATGTTGGAAAACAATAAGGAGAAAATAATATGATAGGAGAAATATTATTTACGCTTTTTATATGGCCTATTCAGTTTATTCTGGAATTTCTATTTGTTCTTTTTAACCGTATTTTTAGCGCTCCCGGTCTTGCTATAATATTTTTAAGTATTGTTGTTAATATTTTTCTTTTACCGATTTATTTAATTGCAGACCGCTGGCAAAAAGAAGATCAGGACTTACAGAAAAAAATGAAGAAAAAACTGGATGTAATACGCAGCGCTTTTAAAGGCGACGAAAAGCAAATGATTATAAATGCGTATTATCGTCAAATGGGCTATTCGCCTGTTTTCATGCTTAAAGCGAGCGTCGGGCTTATCTTACAAATCCCTTTTTTTATTGCCGCTTATCATTTTCTTTCAAAAACCAGTATGCTCTCAGGCGTTTCATTTTTATTTTTAACCGATCTTAACACTCCTGACGCGCTTTTAAAATTACCGTTTGCAATTTTCGGAACAGATAAAGTAAATATAATGCCTTTTATTATGACGGTAATAAATCTGTTATCTGCATTTATCTATGCAAAAAACATGGGAAAAAGAGAAATAATCCAACTTTCTGTAATGGCCTTTGTTTTTCTTATACTTCTTTATTCATCGCCTTCTGGGCTTGTATTATATTGGACGATGAATAATATTTTTTCGCTTGTTAAAAATTCAACAATTAAATATATAAAAAACCCGCAGTTTATTTTAAAAATTATCGCAATACTTACAGGAATTGTATTTTTAATAATGATTTGGACTGGTAAAGCAAATGTTGAGCGCTATAAAATAATGTTTTCCATGATTGCAATGTTGCTAATTATAGTTCCGTTTTTATGGAATAAAATTAAAAAAATGACAGAACTAATAAAAAACGAAAATTTTACAACAGATAAAGATGATTTAAGTGATCTTTATATCTGGTCTTTTATAATTTTGTTTTTATTAATCGGTTTTTTAAACCCTGCGCAAGTGTTATCATCTTCCGTTTACGATTTTGAGAAACCCTGGACATTTTTTTTAAGAACATTTTTGCAGGGATTAAGTTTATTATTTTTAGTCCCCTTATTTATCCGCGCCCTTTCGCCAATTCCTGTACGGAGAATATTTGCAGGGGCAGCTTCCGTTCTTGCTTTAAACAGCCTTTTATGTTTTTTCGCATTATCTGCTTATTACGGCGTAATGGATAGGAATTTTACATTTGAAAATACAGAAAGACTAAGACATGCATTCCCGCTTTGGATTAGTATTATTGTTCCTTTAGCGGCAATTATAGTAACAACGGTTTTAATTATATTTAAAAAAGAAAAAATTCTTGGTTTTTTTTATAAAATATCATGTATAGCGCTTATTGTTTTAGGTATTGTCAATCTTGTTACAATGCACAAGCAATATACTCAATTTACTTCTCTAAATAATAAAAGCAATGAAAATACCTTCACGGTGTTTCCTCTTTCAAAAACACAGAGAAATGTATTTATTATTTTTTTAGATCGGGCGCAGGGAAGCGCTATGCTTGACGCGCTGGACTTTATCCCTTCTTTTAAAAAAGAACTAGACGGGTTTATCTTTTATCCCAACTCGCTTTCCTTCGGCTCTGCAACAGTAACAGGGGTTCCGGCATTATTCGGCGGTTACAAATATACGCCGTCTGCAATAAATGAAAGAAAAGATGAACTTTTAGTTAATAAAGTGAACGAAGCGTTAAAATTAATACCGGAAATGTTCAGTGATGCAGGGTTTCGCGTAACATTTACAGACCCTGTAATTGCGAATATGCAGTCGGTTCCCGATATTTCCATTTTTGAAAATATGGAAAATGTGAATGCGCGCCTTCTTACAGGAAAATTAACAGACAGATTTAGAGCGGATTTTCCAAACGATCAAAATAAAGGAGCAAGCGATTTTGATTTTGATATTTTATTCCGTTACGGTATATTTAGAACAGCTCCGCCAGTACTTCGTTATGGAATTTATTACAAAGGATTATGGTGGAGGGAGGCTGCATACAACAGTTACGGCAGAGCAGCGGCAGAATTTTCAAGCCTATATTATCTTCCGCAAATTACATATACAGATGAAGGATCTCCTGCATTAAATATTTTATCAAATGGAACTGTCCACGAAGCAGGCGCTTATAATACAAACTTTTTTCCGCAATCAAAGCCTGTAATTTTCAGCGATGAAGAAATTGAGCGTTACGGTTCAAAAGAAAATACAGAGTATATGTATGTTTTTTTCGCGGCGATAAAACAATTGGTAAAATGGTTTCAATTTTTAAAGAATGAAGAAGTATATGATAACACAAGAATAATTGTAGTGTCAGATCATGGAGGCCGTTACACTTTAAGTGCTGACACGGCAGATATGAAAGGATATAATCCGCTTTTTATGGTTAAAGATTTTGACAGCCGCGGTGAAATTATAGTTAGTAATGAATTTATGACTCATTCAGACACGCCTTATTTTGCGGCAGAGAATATAATTGATGATATGGGAATTAGTAAAGCGAATGAAGAAAAGAGCAAAGTTTTGACGGTCTTCTCGCTTGTATCGTCACAAACGCTAAGGCACGGGCCGTATTTATTTAATTTTATCAGCAAGAGGGAACTTAAAGGAAGGGAAGTGCTTAAAAAGGAGAGCTGGAGTGAGTGGGAGAAATATTAATTTTTATTAAAAGATAGAAGTAAAAAAAAGAGGCGCAGTTTTTCAAAAAAATAATAAAAACTCCCTCTTTTTCCACAGAAATGTACAATATGAGGATAAACAAATTTTCCGTTTTTAATAAAAAAAGCTATTCTTTTTTTTATATTTAGACGGATATTTTTTGCTTTTATTAAAGTCCGTGAGAAACGCCCGTAATCATTCACCGGTTCTATTTTATTTTTTGCAAGTGAAATAGCCAATGCAGGTTCGTCAGGGTAATTATTACCTCTAAAAAAAGGTATTTCTATTCCTTCTATTTTATAATTTGTAAAATAATAATAAGCGGTATCAAATATTTTTTTTGCGACTTCGCTTTTTTTAAAAAGAAGCATACCGGAATTAAATTTTGGTATACTATCTTCATTTATAATACTGCATATTTTTTTTATATCAAAATACCAATTACCTTCAGATAATTTTTGACCTTCATAAACAAAATTATTGTTTTTTAAATATTCCCAATAATCATCTATCGGATTAAATACAAGAGAATCAGCATCAATAAAAATCGTATATTCAAAAGGGGAGAAATCATATATCCGTGTTTTAATTGAGAAAGGGTCGTCATTATTGTTCCACGGTATTATAATGTCATAAAAATTTGATAGAAAACCAGGTGAATCTGTAATAACCGCTCTAATTGTGTGAGGTGAATTTATAATGCAGGATAAAGCGAGATATTTTGCCTGTTTTGCGTATTTTTTACCGATTGCAATAGTAATTATCCCTTTATTTATCATTGTTGTATTCCAAGCGCATTAAGGTAATGTTCTTTTTGATAATTATAACTGCATTGTGTATTTAGAGGAAGAGAACGTAATTTTAAGAATGTTTCTTTTGTTAATGAACCGTTTTCTATTTGTTCAAAAATAAAACCAATTTTATCATTAGGGTAAATTAAAGCTTTTTCACGTAACGCATCTTCAAGTAAATATTCATCAGAAACAATACACGGAGTGCCGAAACTCAAACATAGATTAGTAGTACCCGATACTTTGTATTTATTATAGTTTATAAAATTTTTTCCTATTTTTGAATCTAGTAAGAAAGCAAGAGCATCTGTATTTTTTAAGCAATTTAACATATCAAGCCCGCTAATAAATTCAGTAAAATAAATAATAATATTTTCTAAACCTAAAATTTTTATTTTTTCAAGCATATCAAATGATATTTTTCCAAGAAGATAGATTTTAAATTTAAGATCATTTTTAAATTTATATACTTCTAAGGCTTTAAAGAGGGAAGAATAATTTCTGCGCTCTTCATTAATGCTTCCTGGAATAATAATATTAATTAATGAATTATTAAAAGTTATATTAAAACATTTTTTATCTTCTATAATACTAAAGGGTAATAAGGGATAAAACCAATTTATCATTGGGAGTGGGATGATTAAATTATCAATATCATTTTTAAAACGATTGTACGCATCATATGAAATTAATAGATTATTAAAGAACAAATTAAGTATTTTAAGCCTTTTTTTATTTAAAAATCTTTGGGAATTATGCATAATATGTATTTTTTTAACTTTATTTAAAAATAATTTTATTAAAAAAAAATGAAAATCTTTAGTTATTGTATTAAAAATTATTACATCAAATTTATTAAGTTTGTGATATTTGAAAAGAATAATATATTTTATAAAGATAGAAAAAAATCTGGAAAAAAAAGATGTTTTGCCGCGAGGTGAGTTTTTATAAATAATTGCATTATAATTATTTTTAAAATGAGAGATATAATCATTATTATGAACGCTTTCAGGTGCAGCGATAAATATTTCATGATCGTTATAAAGAAAATTTATTTGAGGAGCCAATACTTCTTCGTGGTATTGATAAAATTGAACAAAAGCGATTTTAATATTTTTATTCCTTTCCTGTTATCATATTAAATTAAATTTGTTTTTATCAGTCAAGAAGAGGCTTTTCAACGTAAAGGCTTTCATATACATTAATATCATTTTGATTATCGCATTCAAGCCAAAGCTCTGATGTTTCCAATACTTCAATGTTATTTCCAAGAGTTATAAGATGCTGCAAGAGGGTGGTCATATCAAGTTTATCAATAGTTTTAGGCATAGGAAGTTTTATCGCTTCTTCTATTTTTTTCCATCCTGCAGGTGAAAATTTTAACAGCCCCATATATTGCCCTTGAACTTCATCTTTACTGACAGGTTTTTTTCCGATTTCTATAAGTTTTCCGTTTTGAATTTTAAAAGTTTCTAAATCGCTTAAGGGATTATCAAAACGCTTGCTCCACAAATCCCAAAAACCGTTGTAATATGTAATGGAAAACTCGCTGTTAGATGTCATTAATTTTTTTATCGCTTTTGGAGAAAATAATATATCTGCATAGCTAATAACGCAAGGTTCATTATTCAGCCAATCGGATGCTTTAGTTAAAGAAACAAACATATTAGTAGTTTCCCATTGTGCGTTATGAAAATAATTATAGCCCTTATAATCAATAACTTCGCACTTGTAACCTGTTACAATTCCTATATCAGAAGGTTTAAAACCCGCATTTTGAAGGCTTTCAAGACAATATTCGAGCAGAGGACGGCCCCAAAGTTTCATCATGCACTTTGGAAGATTTGCTGTTCCTTCTAACATTCTGCTTCCTCTGCCTGCCGCCAATATAATCGCTTTCATTAATTTCCTCCGAAAATTGTTTTAAATAAAAAAATATCATCCTTGTTAAAAGGATTTTCTCGTTCCGGATGCCACATAATTCCTGTTAAAGAATATTCTTTGTGTTTAATATACTCGATTTCACCGTCCTTTGATTTTGAAATTACTTCGAGAGAATCAGGCAGGGAAAGAGCGGAATATTCATGGTAACTGTTTACATTTCGATTTATATCAATATCATGACGAACAGCGATATGTCCCGACACTTTATGCAATACACCTTGAAAATAAATAACTATAGATTGCATACCACGGCATACACCTAACAAAGGAATTTTATTTTCTATTGCATAAGAGATTAATAAATTATCTGTATTATCTCTTTCTGGAGCTGTACCGCCGTAATTGGCATGGCTGTTTCCTCCCGTTAAAAGAATACCGTTAATTTGAAAAGATGGTAATAATTCTTTAATTGTTTCATTATGATTAAAAACAGGAAGGCCGATAATACCTGCTTCATATAAAAAACGTGCCCAATTTTGATCTAGAGCGTCACGGCGTTCATTATAACTTTCTATAACATCAACACGCTGGCTTACAAGTATTTTTTTCATTTTAAAATCTCAATCATTCTGTTTGCGCAATCAAGCCTTATTTTTTTAACAGAGGATAACCTGTCAAAAACTTTTTCTCCGACACCGATTGCAGCAGGGATACCGAGTTCTCCCGCTCTTATCGCCATGTGAGAATTTGCCCCTCCGTAAGCTGTAATAAACCCTAGAATTTCACAAGAAAAAATCCAGTCAAAGCCAGGGTCTGCTGCTTTTATTAAAAGAATTTTACCTTTTATTTTATCTTTATTTAGTTCACCGAAACAAATATCGCCGGCAGCTTCCCCTAAAGTTATATAATTAGGTATGCTTGTCGGCATATGGAAAGCGTAAATATCATTTGGATTTAGTATAACAGGAGGCATAGTAAAACCTAATGTTTGCTCATAACGCCTCTTTCCTTCTGTAATTGAATCGGAAAGTACTTTTTTAATATCAGTAGTAGAAGAATAAATTTTCTCAATTAAAAAATAATCAAGGTAAGACATATCTTCACGGGAGAAACCGTAAGTTTCACCTAACTTCGCAAGAAGTTCAAGAACATGTGAAAGGCTTTTTGTAAAAATAAATTTAGAATATTCTCTTCCTTCAATACCGGCTTTTAAGAATTTAAATAATGCAAGTACATCGCCTTGAAGCCCTTGCTTATTCATTTCATTTTGAATTGCTGTATACTGTTCAATTGAAAGTACAAATTGCTCTCTTTCTTTTTGTTCAGACTCGTTTGCTTGCTCTCCTAGATAAATATCAGCGGCTTGATCGTAGCGTTTTGATGTTATGTCGTAAGTGCCAGGGCGCAGATGCCCGTATTTACGCAAGAATGAATGCCGGGAAAGTTCCTGCCAATCGCTTGACATCTGAGAGCTTATAGTATTAAGGCTTCCCATAAAATTTTGATATTCATTTTCAGAAAGTATACCGATAGAAACCATCGATTTTAAAATCTGAACAGCGATAAAGCCTGCACGAGCAAGACCTGCAAATGGAAGCGTGCCGTAACGTGTGCAATCGGAAATCAACCAGTATATTTTAGAAATATCATCCATATCGCTTGCAATTATTATTTCGCGTCTTTTATCTAAAATATCAATTTTTTGCGTGTCAATGATCCATAAGCCGTCTGTAATATTAATAATATTATTTGTTAATCTGCAAAGAGAAGAGCGGAGAGTGTCAATATCTTCCTGTGTAAATCCGTGTTTAGATAAAATCATAAGTCTTTGTGGAAGATCAAAAGTGTTACACGAAAATACAATTTCAAATTCAACTTTGTCATGTTTATCGGGATCGGATGCAAGACTGTCAAGATAATAATTCGCTAATTTCTCGCTTAATTTATCGTCAATATCTTTTGGAATAAAAGAATTAAAACTAATTCTTATGTCGATATAAGGAAGCCCGCAAAATTCAACCATTAAGGGAAAACTACGCAGATTTTTATATCCGTACTCATTACGTTGATATGCCCAAGTACCGTCTGTTATAAGTTTTCTGTATAAAGTAGAAGCAAGCGGCTTAGGGCGTATACCGATCATCTCCGCTGGATTCCAATCCGGCATAACCCCGTAAATAGTGCGCTTTCCCTGTGCATAAGGGTGAGCGCCCATCCCTCTTGTAATAAAATCATGCGCTCCTTGCAAATCTTGTTTTTGTTTTTCAATATCTATAAGATTTCTTTTTAATACTAAAGGACGCGCTTGTAAAATATATAAATCATTATTCGCAGTAAATGCAAATTCTATATCAATATTTTTTTTATTAAAAAGTTCCATAAGTTCATTTGCAGCTTCAATAAGTGAATCCAAACGTTTATCGCCGCATTTTTTTCCATGGAAAATATAGCAAGTGGAAGAGTCGGTCATCTGCCCTGAAGTTATTGAATCAGAGGAGCCTGTACTTGAGTCATAATTAATAACAAAGTAATTACCGCCTGTATTTGGATCGAAAGTAAAAAGAACGCCGGACATCATGATATTTTCTAGCATAGGTTGGACAAGGATTTGATTTAAAGGATTTTTATCGATATATGATTCGTAAACTTTTTTTGCAGAGTCAATAAAAATATCTTGAGTAACATTTAAAATTGAAAGAAATTGACCTGCCATAGACATATTTTCCGTGTCTTCGTTTAAAGCGGATGAGCGCACAATAAGTTTTCCCTGCAATTGAGAGAGTGTTTTCTTTTTTATCTCCTCAGGTTTTTCCAATAATTCACCTGCAGTAAAAGTAAACTGCGGAAGAATCTTACTCTTTTTTACAAGAGCTTCAAGCGATTTTAATGTGTTTGCTTTTGTTGAAAATTCTATCATGTTGTTTCCTTTGAAGAAGTTTCTAAAATATTATTTCTAATACTGACAAGCGCATCTACCGCAGTTATTCCGCTTTTCCCTCTATTCTGCCATGCAGTATCTTTTGCTTTTTGAATTTCTGAAGTTAGCGATGAATCTGCAATAACCTGCTGAATAATTTCTTTAATATTAGGGAGGTCGTTCTCTGTTATTTCTCTGCCGAAATGTTTAACGGCAATAAATTTCCAAGGCTCATCTTCTATGTCACCGGCATCATAAATATTTTTATTAAGTGATGCTTTGTGGTAGAGAATTGGTTTATTAAAAAGAAAAGCATAATCAAAAATAACTCCAGAAAAATCTGAAATCATAATATCTGCCTTTGAAAGCGATTCTGTGTTTTCACTATTATAATCCCAAATAAAAGATGTAAATTTTTCTTCTAAGGGTTTTAAAATTTGCACCTCACTTTTTTTTGATTGAGGATGAGGCCTTACAATAACACGCCATTCTGTATTTTTAAGCGATTCAAGTAAGCTGTCTCCCATAACAGATAAAAGAGCGGCAGTCCCCCATGAAGGGGATACAAGAACTGTAAAAACATGATCATTTTCAGAATAATTTTTTAATTTGTTATTGTAATAATCAAGATAGGTACTGCCTGTTACAATAAGTTCTTTTTCCGGGAGGCAGCGAAGTTTTTCAAGTTTTCTTATATCTTTTTTTTGATATTCACCGGAAAGAAATATAGAATCAAACCAGTCGATACCGAAAAGCTTGTAAAAAATCGCATCGCCCGGTTCGTGCAGAATATGCGCGTAATGTTTGCATAATTTGGAGCGTTTAAGCTGATATACTTCAAGACCCGGGGTTGTCATTAGGCAAACATCAGCTTCAATAAAATTAAGAGAAGCGAATGCTTTATTGTCTGCGCCTATAAAAACAGGATGCACATATTTATAATCATTTATAAAGACAGGATCAGTTTCAGATGAGGTAAGATATTGAACATCGATCCCGCGTTTTTCAAATTCATCCGTAATTGGTTTAAAAACAGGCCAATAATGATTTGCTTCGTTATAAATTACAAAAGCGCTTTTACTTTGTAAAGCTTTGTTTTTTCCTAAAAATAAAACTTTTACTTTAATTAAAAATGTTCTAAACAGAAAGTATGCCGCAGCAGCTAAGCCTAGAAAAACCGAGAAAATCATACTGCCTGTACCGGGATCAATGTAAAGAAGGTTCATAAATTATTTTTATATAAAATTATCATTTATTTTTTTTGCAGATAATCTTTCATAGCTGTTTCAAATTTTTCTGCCCAATCAAAATGAAAATGTTCTGTACGCTCTGCGCATAAAGATCGTATTTTTTGATAATAATCATTGTCTATAATACATTTTTTTATTTTTACTGCAATTTCAGAAGGAGCGCCAAGTTCAAATAATAATTCTTCATGTTGTAAAATAAATGAAGGTCCGGTTGATTTTGATGCAAATACCGGGCAGCCGCAATGAAGCGCTTCTGTAACAACATTTCCAAAATCATCATAGAGGGTAGGATATACAAAAAGATCGCATTTAATAAAAAATGGGAATGGTGAAGTAAAGCCTTCAATAGAAATATTTTCGTTTAAATTTAATTTTTCAATTAATTTTAGAGTTCTTTTTTCGTTTTCTTTTCTGCCAAGAATAAAATAAAAAAGTTCGAACCCTTCATTTTTTAATATAGCGGCTGCTTTTAATAAATCCCAAAGACCTTTTGCCGGCGAGAGAGAGCCGGCATATACAATACGAGAAACATTCTTTGAATTATTTTTATTTTTAGTTTCATCTGTAAAATGAGGAAGACCGATATGATTAGGAATGATAATTACATTATTTTTTACACAGGAAGTTTCACCTTTACGCGGCTTGCTGTAAGTTCGAGATAAAAAAATATCTTTATCGGTAGGATTTAAAAAACAGATTATATCTGAATGTTTTGCAATTTGTTTTTCCCGATAACGGCGAATGTTTTCATATAAAATAGAGTAAATATATTCTTTTACAGTATATGCTTTATATTTACGTAATAAAATCGCTTTACTTATATCATTTAGTCTTGATGCGTAAAAAAGAGGAATATTAAGCTGTTTTTTTAAAAATATAGCGGATTTTAGATATATATCGCCATGAATATGAATAAAGCAAGGCGAATCATTATTAAAATTTTCAATAATATTTTTTAAATATTTTTTTATATTTTTTTTAAAAAGATAAGATGCAGGAGGCAGTCTATGACGTATATATTTTATAGATAAATAAATTGGAATTATAAATTTTGGTTTATATTCTAAAAATGAATTTAAAATAACATAAACTTTATTGCCTCGTTCTGCCAATAATTCCAGTAATTCTATATAATCTCTGTCTCCACCGGTTCGAATTTGATTAATTAAAAATATACCGAATATAGTCACTTAAAATCTCTTTATTTAAAAAAATTAATTAATTGCGAGTTTTATCCATTCAGGAGGATATAATTTATCTTTTGATACAAAAGAATTATTTTTATGATAGAGTTCTGGAACAATAACTGTTTTTTCAGGAGATTGATTAAGCCAAGCGCCCCACCATGCAAAGGTACTGTTTGATATAATTAAATGTTTAACTTGCGTCATAATAAATAAATCATAGTAATCTGGAATATCTAATGTAGTATTTTCAATAATTTCGTAATTATTTAAAAAAAAGAAATTTGTTTTTATATAATCAATATCATTGGAAAAAATGAAAAATATTAAATCGTTATATTTTGAAGAAATATATTGAATTGCATTACGGTAATATGACATGCTGCATACATCTCTAATAGGATCGCCTGCATAATCACCTCGGCGGACATGAACCGCTACAGAATTACAATTTTTTATATTAGTTAAAATATCTATAATTTTTTGAGGTAAAGTTTTTTTAAATAAAAAACGATTTAATAATATATCTTTAATATCATTTAAATGTTTATAATGTGCAAATAACCCCCAAATATACATATTTGATTTTTGATCTAATTCCAACAAACAATTAAAATTATAATTTTGCATTTCTAAATAAAATATATTTGAAGCATTAAAAATATTTGAAGATTTTGAATTTAAATTTATAATTTTTACAATATTTTTTAATAATTTTTTTATAAATATTTTAAATTTTAAAATTTTATTTAAGTTTGTTTTTTTTATTTCCCGAATAGTATAGCAACTGCTAAAATCAATCATTTTTTTGACATCTTTAATATCTGCGAAATCAATATCATTGATATTTTCAAAATAATCAAGTTTATATTTATTATGGGTAAAAGATTTTTGTATAGTATAATAATGTTTATCAAGATATACATTTAAACCTTTTTGTTTAAGCCAAAGGTATGCGCTATATTGAAACATTTGGTTTCCTAATCCGCCTGAAAGAGATATAATTATTTTATTTTTTTTAGACATTTTTATTTTAAATTATTAAGAAAATCAATATATGAATATTTGATACCTTCTTTTAAACCAGTTTTTGGAGTAAAACCGAGTGAAGAAATTTTTGAAATATCTAAAAGTTTTTGAGGAGTGCCGTTAGGTTTTGTATTATCCCATTCGATATGGCATATTCTGTTTTGAGTATCTTCATAAACTATATTACGAATTAATTCAGCCAGTTCTTTTATAGTTAAATCGTTTCCGTATCCAATATTAACAAAATCTCCTGTCGGGCATGATAAATCATTAAAATTATATTTATTCATTAGCATAATAAGAGTCTCTGCAAGATCGTCACTAAATAAAAATTCTCGTTTTGGAGAACCGTCTCCCCAAAGCGTTACTCGATCTTGTACAGAACTTTTCGCTTCGTGAAATTTTCTTATTAATGCAGGCAAAACATGAGAATTTGTTAAATCGTAATTATCTCCAGGACCATAGAGGTTAGTAGGCATTACAGAAAGAAAATTGGTATTATATTGTTTGTTATAATAAGAGCAAAGTTTTATAACACTTATTTTAGCTATAGCGTATGCTTCATTTGTAGGTTCAAGATAATCTGATAATAGATATTCTTCTTTCATCGGCTGAGGCGCTGTTTTTGGATAAATACAGGACGATCCAAGATTCATCAATTTTATAACACCGTATTTATATGCGGCATGAATAACATTGAAGCCGATTAAAGTATTTTGATAAATAAAATCGGCAGGATATGTTGAATTTGCCCCGATACCGCCGACTTTTGCAGCGGCAAGAAAAACATATTCAGGTCTTTCTTTTTCAAAGAAATTATTAACAGAGCTTTGATCTAAAAGATCAAGCTCTTTATGCGTTCTTGTTAAAAGATTTAAATAACCTTCTCCTTGCAAAGTACGCATAATTGCGCTGCCTACAAGTCCTTTGTGTCCGGCTATATATATTTTTGAATTTTTATTCATCAATACAAATTTTAAAAACTATTATTTTAATTAATAACTTATTCAAAATAATTATCAATTTTATAACCGCCGTTTTTTAAATGTAATTCTTTTTCCGCTTGTTCCATATCATAATCCATCATCATTTTTACAAGTTCAGGTAATTGAACCTTTGGTTCCCATCCAAGTTTTGATTTTACTTTCGAAGGATCGCCTATTAGTATATCTACTTCTGTCGGACGAAAGTACATAGGATCAATTTCTACAAGAACCTTATTATTCGCTTTGTTGATTCCTTTTTCGTCTACTCCTTTTCCGTTCCAATCAATATTAATTCCCGCTTCTTTAAAAGCCATTGTAATAAAATCTCTTACTGTAACTGTTACACCTGTCGCCATAACATAATCATCAGGTTCATCCTGCTGAAGCATAAGCCACATAAGTTCTACATAATCACCTGCAAAACCCCAATCGCGCTTTGCATCAATATTACCCATATAAAGTTTTTCTTGTAATCCAAGTTTTATTCGGGATGCAGCTCTTGTTACTTTTCTTGTAACAAAGGTTTCACCGCGAAGAGGGCTTTCGTGATTAAAAAGAATTCCATTACTTGCATGTATATCGTAACTTTCACGGTAATTAACGACAATCCAATATGCATAAAGTTTTGCAACTGCATAAGGGCTGCGAGGATAAAATGGAGTAGTTTCTTTTTGCGGAATTTCTTGAACTTTACCGAACAACTCTGAAGTTGAAGCCTGATAAAATCTTATATTTTTTTCCATTCCAAGAATGCGAATTGCTTCAAGTAAACGAAGCGTTCCAATACCGTCAGTATCGGCGGTATATTCAGGAACTTCAAATGAAACTTTTACATGACTCTGCGCGCCAAGATTATAGATTTCATCAGGCTGTATTAATTGTATAATTCTTATAAGATTAGAAGTATCTGTTAAATCGCCGTAATGAACAATAAAACGTCTGTTTTCAATATGAGGATCAAGAAAAAGATGATCAATGCGCTGTGTATTAAAACTTGATGCGCGCCGCTTAATGCCGTGAACTTCGTATCCTTTTTTTAAAAGAAATTCAGATAAGTACGCGCCGTCTTGACCTGTAATACCTGTGATTAACGCTTTTTTCATGAAAAATATCCTTGTTTTTTAAAGTGAAAAAATTATTTATTAATGCCATTATCAAACATATAAGTATATCTGTATTTATTATTATTTAAGCCAAGTGCAAAGTTTGTTCCATTAACTTTTGAAGCAATTATTCCGTCACATTGCGATAATAAATAAATTTCTGTAAGATAATCAAGCCCTTCTTTATAAACAGAAAACAAACTTTTAAAATTGATTTTAGCGATTGTTCCTCTTTGATAATTTGTTATTCGATGTATATCAGATATTATTAATTTTTCATTATTAAATACTTTGTAAAAAGAATCGACAGCTTCTTGTTCTTCTGAACGTATAAAAATATAATCAAAATTTTCTTCTTTAAATACTTGCATTGTTTTATTAATTGTTTCTTCTAATGATGCCGGTGTATAATGTAATTGCGCTGTTTTCATGTCAGTACCTCTATATAAAACACCCAGTATATTACTTTTATTATTAAAAAGTTTGTTTTTTACATCAATGAAATGTTTAATTGTTATTTGATTAAAATTCAGATATTTAGTAATTAGTTCATTGTATTTTTGGATAATAATAGTATCAATTTCATATAATTCCAGCGGTTTAACAATACTATAATTTGTTAAATTACTTAAAATTACATTTTTCGCTTTTATAATATCATTAATCGAATATCCGCAAGGCTGTTCAAAATAATATTCCCATGCATTTAATGTTTTTCCATTACTTGTTTCTAATGGAATATTTTCATTAAAATATGTTTTATAATTTTCCATGTTTACAATTGGAATATATCCTTTATCAATAGCATAAATTAAATGATTCATTACCCAATGATAATTAGATAATAAACCGGCGCCAAGCGGTTGCCTGCGTATAATATAAAAAGTTTTATCAGGATACATTTTACCAAAATGTTTTATATGTTCTTCTTCAATTAAATCAAATTTTTTTAAATATGATAATTTTATTATAATAGCTTTTAAAAATTGTTTAACTTTATAAAAAAAAGAAAAAATATAATTCTTTGAATATTTTAGATTAATTGAGTTAATCTCATTTTCATTCATTTTTTTCACCATTATTGATAATTATTTTTTCATGATTTAATAGAACTTTTTTAGTAATATCTTGATAAACACTTTCACCTTTTTTATTAAATTTCTGCCATACTGACAAATAGGTCATTATATAATATGAAATATATGCTAAAGCAAGAGCAAAACCGTCCCAACCTAATTTATAAGTTTTTTTAGTAAAGAAAGTTCTTTTAATTGCGCGAAATATATTACGCATAGCCTCTTTTTTTGCTTTTATTGGATCGTCATATTTATCTGTTTCTTTTTCGCTGTATCTAATATGTCTTTCATAAAAAATATTCAAGTTTCTAAGAGTTAAATGATAAAAATATCTATGATTATTATTTTTAATGGTATATCTTTTACCATTACTGCCGCGTTCTTCGTGAATTCGATCTGAAAGAATGAAATGGTTTTTTCGATAAACCGCATCTACATATTCATCTTTAAAACTCCATGGAGAATGTTTATCGCAAATACCGAAAGTATACATTTTATACGGTATGTTGATTACATCGTAATTAAAATTTTCTGTATTAATTGTTTTATGTATAATATCTACTAATTCTAAATCAATTAAATCTGAAGCTGTTATAGGCATAAACCATTCGTTTTTAATAAGATCAAAAACAGTTTTATTATGAACTGCATAACCATAATCTGAATATGGTACTTTTAAATAAATTAAATTTGGCGAAATATATTTTTTAATTATATCTTCTGTTTTATCAGTTGAAGATTTATCTATTATAATTAAATTATCTGACCATAAAAAACATTTTATAAAATTTTCTATGCGTTCTTCTTCATTAAATATTTCTATATAAACAGATATATTTTTCACTTCATCTCCTAATAAATATTTTTAATAGAGAATTTATCTATTATTTTTTTAATCCCGTCTTCAAAAGAAATTTCCGGTTTCCAGCCTGTATCTTTTGTTAATTCAGAAATATCAGCGCATAAGTACATCAATGATTGTTCTGTATATGGTATTTCACAATATTGAATTTTATACGAAGGATTAACAAGGTTTTTAATAATTTCAAGGTATTCTTTCAAATGCCTGCCTATTCCGCTGCCAAGACAGTAAACAATACTATTCATCGCTTTTTCTCCAATAGTCAGAAAAGCCCGTCCTGCATCATCTTCATGAAGATAATCCCAAATATGGGTGCATGGACCAAGCGGCATAGGTTTATTTTCTCGGCAATTATAAATAAAATCTTTTAATAAGGTGTTTTCATTATCATTAATTCCATAAATACTTAATATTCGTACCCACACACATACCAATCCTAATTTTTCACATTCAATTTTTGCAAACATTCCGGCTGCATACTTGCTTATTCCATAAGCATTTTCAGGATTAACTGGTATTGTACTTGTAAGAGGTGTTAATACTCGTCCATATTCGGCTTGTGAACCTGCGCCTATAAATTTTTTACATCCCATCTTTTTTGCTATTTTTACAGATGAAAGTGTATAGTGAATATTTTCAAGTTGCTTTTCATTATTAAAACGTTCTTGTTTATCTGTATGGCTCCATCCAAAATGATAAAATACATCAATACTGCTTATATTGAATTGATTAAAATCAAAATTATTAATAGAATTAAGATCACAATTAATAATAGTAATTAAATCAGATGTTGGCAAACGATTTAATTTGGAGGAATCAGAACGTATAAATGCAACAACTTTTATATTATTTTGAATGCATTGTTTTATTAAAGCAATGCCAATCATACTTGTAGCGCCTGTTAATGCAATGGATTTCATTTTATATCAGTTATCTCATTATTATTTAAATATGGATACATATTATATAAAGGTTGATTATATTCAAGTTTTGGTACAATACTGGTTAAGCCATTTAGTTTAATTTCTATAACATCATTATCATTAATATTTGGTAACTGCTTTTCTAATATATTAAAAATACATGAATATTTTAAATTACATGCTTTTGCAAAATACTCAAAATTTGGTACATAATAGCCGCCTTCTTTGGTTGTACCTGCCATATTTGATTGAAAGTACATTGTTTGAAACTGTGTGATCATTCCAAGAGCGTGATTGTTTAAGATAAATATTTTTATATTTAATTTATATTGAGAAATAAGCATTAATGCTTGTATTGCTATATGAAATCCGCCGTCTCCAATAATACATACTATTTGCCTCTCTGGTGAAGCAAAAGAAGCCCCGATAGCCGCATTTAAAGCATAGCCCATAGGAGCTAATCCTCCGCTGGTTAAAAAACGTTGATTTGATTTTAATTTTATTACTTGAGAAGACCACATTTGATTTTGTCCAATATCAACTGTATAAATAACATCTTTATCTACAACATTCATTATTTTTTCAATAGCAGTATATGGCTCTTTATTATCTACAAAGTGATTAATATCATTCTTTTGAGAATATGCTTCTTTATATTTATAAATAAAATCATCCCATTTTTGATTATTATATGTATAATTATATTTTAAAAACATCTTAATAAAGTCATATAAATCTGAATATATATTTTTTTTATTTTCTATATTACTTTCAATTAGTTCATTCTTATCAATATCAACATGTATAAATAATATTTTCTTTAAATATTCCATATTCTTATCACCAATTTGCCTTAGATCAAGTCTTGAACCTAGAACCAATACAATATCAGCATTTGAAAGAATTATATTTGCACATCTATTACCATAACTTCCAATCATACCAATAAATTTTTCATTTGTCTCATCAACACTTCCCTTTCCCATGAGTGAAACAACGTATGGTAAATTTGTTTTATTTAAAAAATTATTTATTATATTATTAGAATTATTTGTTATTATACCGCCACCGCATAAGACAAGCGGACGTTCAGCCTTCTGTATAACATCAATTATTTCCTTTATCTCTGAATCTTTTATATAAGGTTTTGAAAAAATATTATTAAAAGAAGGTATATCTGAAATAATAATATCAGCACGTTGAATATTCATAGGAATATCTAATAAAACTGGACCCTTTCGATCAGTTGTTGCAATATGTATTGCTTTTTCCAATTCATATTTAATTTGATTATGAGAATCAATCATTGTTGCATATTTTGTAATTGGCTTTACAACAGAAACTATATCAGTTTCCTGAAAACCTTGTTGTCTTATCATTTTATGATATTTATATTCATATGAGTTAACTTGACCAGTAATATAAATAACAGGAATTGAATCAAAGAAGGCATTAGCGATACCAGTAATCATATTTGTAGCTCCTGGACCGCTGGTTGATATTGCTACACCAAATATTCCCGATACTCTAGCATAACCTTCAGCTGCAATTGCAGCAGTTTGCTCATGATAGCATTGTACATATTTAACATTATTATTCTTACTAATTGAATCTACAAGATGGGTTATCATTCCGCCTTGATAACCAAATATATATTTTATATGATGAGATTCAAAAAATGATACTATATAATCACTTACTTTCATGAAAATTATAATAAAATACAGTTAATTATTAATTAACATCAACCTCAAGAGATTTATCTCTTTTTCATCTGTATCAAGACTATTTATATATTCCAAAGGTTCTGTATAATCAATATCTACATGAAATACGAGTTGTTAAATAAATGAATTTTCCGAAAATATATCACCAAATATTTTTTTCTTCTAAGTTAATTTCTTTAATTGATTATTATTTTATTAATTAATGATTTATTAATATTTTTTGGAGTAAACAAATTAAAATCATTATACTGGCGATGTCCTACAAGTAGCATTATAGCAGTACTGCCTACAAGATAATAATTACGTTTGAAAATAGAAATAAATTTAAAAAATTCTTGTTGTTTTTCTGATAATATTTCAAGATGCATATTTATTAAAATAATAAAGTATAATAATTAATTTTTAAATCATTGTAATTAGCTTTTAGTCTTTCGCTCTTATTGATTGAATTAAAAAATAGATTTGCTGCTTTATTATTTTTCATTACTTTAAATAATTCTCTTACATAATCTATGCTTCTGTAATTAAATATATATACAACTAATAGTTTATCGCTTACTGTTTTATTTTTTAGAGAAGGAGAGTACCAGAAAAAAGTCTGTTTATCTTCTATGTATTTTTTTTTCACGTGTTCTATTCAACATATTTTATTAAACGCCTTCTTTGATTACTTCAATCATCCTATCAATCATTTCATCCGTCATTCCCGGATAAACGCCGATCCAAAACGAATCATTCATAATTCGATCTGTATTTTCCAATGTTCCTTGTATGCGATAGCCTTCGCCTGTTTTCCGCAGTTCATCAAAACACGGATGTTTAACAAGATTTCCTGCGAATAACATTCGTGTTTGAATATTTTTACTTTCTATGTATTGAACCAGTTTGTTTCTGCTTACTCCACTCTTGCATGTAATCAAAAATCCAAACCAGCTTGGGTCTGAAAAAGGCGCCGCTTGCGGCAGGATTAATTTATCTTGTATGTCTTTTAGTCCGTTATACAAACGTAAAAAATTATGTTTTCGTTTTTCAACAAAAGATGGAAACTTTTCAAGCTGCGCGCAGCCTATAGCCGCCTGCATATCTGTTGCTTTTAAGTTATAACCAAAGTGACTGTAAACATATTTATGATCATAACCGGCAGGCAGTTCTCCGAATTGTATGTTAAACCTGTGACCGCAAAGATTATCTTTTCCTGAAGGACATGCGCAATCACGCCCCCAATCGCGCATGGAACGGATAATTTTATGAAGCAGCGGATCGGAAGTGTAAACAGCCCCTCCTTCACCCATAGTCATGTGATGAGGAGGGTAAAAACTTGATGTTCCTATGTCGCCGATAGTACCTGTAAATTTAGTAATACCGTTAAGTGTATATAAAGAGCCAAGCGCATCGCAGTTATCTTCGATAAGCCACAGGTTATGTGTCATGCAAAAACTTTTTACTGCTTGCAAGTCAAAGGGATTTCCAAGAGTATGTGCAAGCATAACCGCTTTTGTTTTTTTTGATAATGCTTTTTCTAATAGTGAAACATTAATATTATATTGCGGGATAGTAACATCTACAAAAACAGGAATCGCGCCAAATTGTAATATAGGTGTAACGGTAGTAGGGAAGCCTGCCGCTACTGTTATAATTTCATCATTGCGTTTAATAGCACGATCATTTAATAAAGGAGAAGTAAGAGCCATAAATGCTAAAAGATTAGCAGAAGAACCTGAATTCACTAAAGAACAATAAGGAATATTAAGATAATCACCAAGTTGTTTTTCAAACTTATCTGTATAACGGCCTGATGTTAACCAGAATTCAAGAGCGCTGTCCGTAAGATTTATCATCTCTTTTTCATCAAAGACACGGGAAGCGTATGGTATACGGTCGCCGTCTTTAAAGGGCAGTTTTTGCATGAATGTTTTATAATATTCTTTTATATTTTCTAAAATAAATTGAGTAGCTTGATCTTTTGACATTGTTTCAAACATCTAATTAAAATATTCCTTTATTTGATTATTTATACAAATTAATTTTTCATCATCTGATTTTGTTTTTGCAAACTCTACAGTTTTTTCTACAGCTGTTTTTATATCCCATACAGGCTTCCAAGCTAAAACCGCTTTTGCTTTTGAACAATCAAGTTTTAAAAAATTTGCTTCATGAGGGCCGCCGTCTCCCTGTATCCTAAATCTTGCATCCTGACCCCATGCTTCGCAAAACAATCTTGCCAGGTTTTCTGTAGTGACACAGCTTTCATTATCTGGACCGAAGTTGAATGCGCCTTGTATAGATTTATCGTTATATTGTTTTTCCGCTAAAAGCAAATAACCGGACAGACATTCCAAGACATGCTGATATGGACGGGTAGAGCGGGGGTTTCTTATTATTATTTCATTTCCGGAAATTACAGCACGAATACAATCAGGTATTATACGATCTTGGGCGTAATCTCCGCCGCCGATTACATTTCCTGATCGAGCCGTGGAAATAGCTGTTGAATTATTTTTAGTAAAAAATGAATTGCGGTAACTATATGTTACAAGTTCGCTGCAGGATTTACTGTTTGAATAAGGATCAAATCCGCAAAGATTTTCATTTTCTCTGTATCCCCAATGCCATTCTTTGTTTTCATATACTTTATCAGTTGTTATATTTATAAAAGATTTTACAGATGATGTTAGACGCAATACTTCAAGAATATTTACTGTTCCCATAACATTTGTTTCATAAGTTTCTGCAGGCTCGCGGTATGAAAGTCTGACAATCGGTTGGGAAGCCATGTGAAAAATAATGTCAGGTTTTTCATTTTTGACAGAGTTTAAAAGCGTTTCACGATTTCTAATGTCATTAATTATTGAATGAATTTCATTTTCTGTTTTAGTTTGATTAAAAAGTGATGGATTTGTCGGAGGCTGAAGCGCATATCCTGTAATTTGCGCTCCTGCATTTAACAGGATACGGCAAAGCCATGTCCCTTTAAAACCTGTATGTCCTGTAATAAATACTTTTTTATTTTTATAAAAATCAAGCATTATTTTAACCAAAGCGCCCATGGACATGAGCCATTCATCCACATTTCTGTTAAATCATTTTTATCTTTTAAGGTATCCATAGAACGCCAGAATCCTGTATGTTTGTAGGCGTTAAGCTGTCCTTCTTTTGCTAATGTTTCAAAAGGTTTTCTTTCAAGAATTGTATTTTTTCCTTCATCAAGGTAATCAAATACATTATGTTCCATAACAAAGAAACCGCCGTTTATCCATGAATTATCGCCGTCTGGTTTTTCATTAAATGATGTTATCGATCCATCTTCATTTATATCTAAAGCTCCAAAACGCCCTGTTGGTTTTACAGATGTTAATGTCGCGTATTTTCCGCTTTTCTCATGAGTTTTAATTAATTCATGAATATTTATATCACTAACTCCGTCTCCGTAAGTCAGCATAAAACGTTCTTTACCGATAATATCTTTTGCAGAAATTAATCGCCCGCCTGTCATTGTATCTTGACCTGTATAAAGCATTGTTACTTTCCATGGTTCTGTTCTGTGATTGTGAAGTTCAACCGAATTATTTTTCATATCAACTGTTATATCTGAATAACGTGTGTAATAATTGATAAAATAATCTTTTATTATATGAGATTTATAACCTGTTAAAATAATAAATTCATTAAAACCCCAAAACGAATAAATTTTCATTATATGCCAAAGTATCGGCCGTCCGCCAATCTCTACCATTGGTTTTGGGATAAGATTTGTTTCTTCTGAAAGTCTTGTTCCAAGTCCGCCGGCTAATATTATAACTTTCATTTTTTTTAATTACCTTTTAAGAAATTTCTTCTGTATAAAAATTTTTAACATAACTTTTTCCTCTTTGTTTAAACCAATAAAAAAACTTGTTAAACATATAAATAAAAAACAAGATATAATAACAAGAAATAAACGTAATAGTCCTTGTTCAAGATATAAATTAATAATTATAGGAATAATAATTGATAATAAAGTAATAAATAATATAGGAATAATTACTTTTTTTAAATATTGAATTATTGAATAATCAACAAGACGTTTTAATAAAAACATTAAGGTTATACATCCGATTATTGTTGTAAATATTGCGGTATATAATACAAAATATGAGGGTTTTCCTAAATGTAATAAAATCCATGCTAAAGGTAAATTAAGTATTGTTATCAATGAACTTATTATTGAATAAAGTTTAATTTTACCTGTTGCTTCAGCTACAGCATTTAAAACTGTAAAACTTACAGCAATAAGTGAATCAATTAATACCAATCTTGTAAAAATTACAGAATATTCAGGAGGATTTTTTAACCATAATTTTAATATAATAGGCATTTCTATAATAAGAGGTAAAGCAAGTATGGATAATAAAAAAAATGAAAATTTAGAACTTCGAAACATTAATTTTAACATTTCATTTTTTTCATTTGATGCATAACTTTTTACTAATTGAGGACGCATTGATAAAAAAAAATTTGAGTATAGACTGATTGCGGCATTCTGAGTTTTTGATGCAACCGCTCTTGCTGCAATAATTGCCGCGGAAAAATATTGATTTAATAAAATGTTAATCATTTGTCCTTTAAATAATTGAGAAGACGCTCCCAATAAACTCCAACCGGAAAAACTTGAGATTTCTTTAAATAATGATTTTTTCCAGTAAAAAGAAAATTCGCATTCTTTATATTTAATTTTACAAATAATTAAATAAGATAATTGAATTATTATTGTAACAATTAAAACCAATAAACTGTAAAGCGATAATCTATCCCATGAGAAAAAACCTAATAAAAAAACTATAACAAGCCGAAATATTACTTCTGCGATAGAAATATAAGAATATATTTTCATATCTTCTTTTGCAAAAATCATTGCAGTAAAAGGACATGAAATTATAGTTATAAGAAATGATAAAATTGAAAATTGATACACAAATAGAGCAGGGATTTTTCTATCAGCAGGAATGGTAAGAATATTATTTACAAACCATAAACCGATTGTTTCTGTCAATAATAATATACAAAATCCTAATAATCCAAAAATTATTAAGCTTAAATTAAATATTTTATTTAATTGATCTAAATCACCGCGCCCTATTTCAAAAGAAAAAAAACGTTGTATTGATGAAGCTAAGGTATGGCTAAATACATTCAGCATTAATACAATACCGCCGACTAAATTAAAAATCCCGAAATCTTCAACACCTAATGTTTCCAATACTACCCGTGAAGTATACAAACCGACAAGCATTATTAAAATTTGCCGTGAATAAAGGAAAAGAGTGTTTTTTACAATACGGGTGTTATTTACCGGCATTTATCTTAACCCAACAAATCATTCAAAGCATCAATCAATTGATTGTTTTCTTCTTGTTTTTTAATTGCAATACGAAAATATTCTCCCGATATTCCTTTTTTTGATGATAAGTCTTTAATTAAAATATTATATTGAGAAAGTAATATTTCAGTTAATTTAAGTGCCGGTAATTTTCCGGTAAGTTCGCACATTATATAATTTGCCTGCGAAGGTATAACACGAAGATTTTTAATATTTTGCAGTTTAGAAATAAATATTTTTCTCACCTTTTTAAATTCATCAATTGCATTTAAGTAATCGTTTTTATATTTTTCAAATATTTGTAAAAAATATTCACCGAATGAATTTATATTCCAAATTGAAACTGATTTTTTAAGTAAAATTATTAATTCTTTATTACCGCTTGCTGCAATTCCTAATCGTATCCCAGGTACGCCGAATGATTTTGAAATACTTTTAATTATAATTAGATTTGAATATTTATTTAATATCTCTTGTGTTAAAAGCGTTTCATTTTCATCTGAAAAATCAATAAATGATTCATCTAATATTAATTGAATATTATTTTGCTTTGTCCAGTCGATTAAATAAATTATATCTGATTTTTTAATATAGTTACCGGAAGGATTATCAGGGTTAATTAAAACAAGAGAAGAAATTTGCTTATTACAAAAATATTCAGTAATATCTGATGAAGTATATTGATAATTTTTATTATCTGGAATGAATGTAACAATATCATGATTTCTGTTCGGATATTCTTCAAAAGTAGGTAATATAATACCGATTTTTCCTTTTATAGTTTCAAGTAAAACTTTAATAAGTTCTGCAGCTCCGTTACCTGCGATAATATTTTCTTTTTTAATTCCAAAATATTTTCCCGCAAGAAGGCTGTTAATTTCCTGACCTGAAGGATAACTTTCAAGTAACATATCAAAACTTGCTTTAATTTCGTTTCTTAATTTTTCAGGAGGATAATAAGGGTTTACAAGATAGCAGAAATCAAGCATATAAGGATAGCGCCAATATCCGCCGTAACGTTTTCCGATTTTTAATAGTTTTTCTTCTTCTGAATTTGAAAAAATAGATTCTGCAATATCAAGGTCTTGAATATCATCAATCTCATACCAATTTAATTTTTCTATCGGCAATGCTTTAATTTCAGGTTTATCTAATAAAGCGATAACTTTTAAAACCTGCTCATAATATTCATTGTCTCCAAGCGCTTTTGTGTAAGCTTCTAAAAACGGTACATAATGAGTATTTGAAAATTCGATACTGAATTTGTAAATATTTACTGTTTTATAATATTTTTGACTAT
>Ga0209755_10002329_pt1 | contig 26437 bp, 28 predicted proteins | sample TergutCo191P1_FD_187301 | JGI IMG/M metagenome (GOLD analysis project Ga0209755, IMG submission 187301) | Cornitermes sp. P1 segment gut microbial communities from Petit-Saut dam, French Guiana - Co191P1 (SPAdes) (version 2) | ecosystem: Host-associated > Arthropoda: Insects > Digestive system...
GTCGCCCTTGTTCCGCGCGGCGCTTTTTATCTCCTTCCCGCGGATTTCGTCGAACAGTTCCCTGATTCGCTGACAGACTTTCGATATGCCCATTGGCCCCCCTTTCCCATTATGTCGGAATTGGGGCTTTTCAGGCTACTTTTTCCTTAAGTTGATGATGTTGTGACTGACACCCCAGGCTGTGCCAAAAGTCCAAAAATGCTCAAATTTCCATGAAATGGCAGATGAGAAATGATGCAAACAGGCGAAAACAATGGAAAACGTTCCCCGCGCTTACTTAAGACCCGGGCTAGTTTTAGATTGGGCTGAGGTTTTTTACGGCATAACCGGGCCAGTCAAGGCGAAGCAGTTTCGTGTCGGCGGTTAGGAGTACGGCGTTCACCACGATGGCTGTAGCCGCCACAATGCAATCGGGGAGCTTAAGCCTGCCGGAACGACGAAGTGCGATGGCTTCCCTCTTTACGGCATCGGTGAGATCTAGGATGGGAATCCTCTCCGCAATGAGCAAGCGCAGATTCTCTTCCTCGTCTGGTGGCAGCGTCGATTTCGAAAACAGTTCGATTTCCGTTATCACACTGATGAACAGATCGGACCCGTTAAGCTCATTCTGCAAACCCAAAGGGATCACGTTGCCCGCAGTGGTGAGAAAAATTACCGCATTGGTATCCAGTACGAACGAGATTTCAGTCATCCCATTCGTCCCGAACTTCCCTTTGGTAAACCACACCGTCACCGTAGGTATCCGGGGACAGAATACCAAAGTACCGGGAAATGGGCGTGCGAGGCTGCCGCGGTGTGGGGCCGTTTTCCGTTTTTTCCAGGTGGGGCCAAACAAGCTCGAGCCTTGCGGTAGTTCCTATCGGCACCTGTGAGGGAACTTCAAAAATAATCCGGCGGTTGGCTGGGATCTCAATCGTCTGCTCTATAGTCATGTGGAAAACATAGTACACGAAATTGAAAAAATCAAGTGGAAGTGGAAATGGGGAGGATGCCCGGCTGGCTTCCCGAAGGTGGACCAAGCCTGGCGGCTCAGGACATCGGTGGCCAGGCGTATTATTGGATTCCAGTGCCTGTCACCGTTGCGCCCGCCCTCGGCAGGGGTTTCGGTAACATTTTCAGTGAGGCAACGCGCTCGCTTGACTTTTTTCAACGCTGGGACGATACTATAGGCAAGTGGTTGTCGCCGGCTTCGGCTAGGGATGCCCACGGGGCGCGGCACGCTCATCCTTATCACCACTGGGTGTTCCGTCTTCGACCGTGGGGGTTTTTATCTCCTGCAACTCCAACGAATAAATCCTGTGCCCGTGTTCCATTGATTCCTTTATGGTCATGTATGCCATCGCTATTTCACCGTCGAGCAGGAGCGGAGCTACAAACCGCTTTATCGGCGCTATGTTCACATCCCTCGCCCTATCCACCCTCTCCTCGACCAGCGACGCATTTTCCCATGCCTTGTCGATTTTGGCGGCGACGGCGAAATGCTGGCTAGGCGAAAAGCCGTTCGCATGCGATTTATCCAGCGCGGCATTGCTTACGATCTTTCGTTTTTGATCCCCGTTTATCTGCGCCTTTATGCCCGTCTCCGCATTTACAAGATCCCTGCCCGAAAGCCCGTCAAGGGCATTGTTAAGGCATATGGTGTCAGACACCAAGCGCGGAAAGCCTAAAAACCTGGTGTCTGGCACCGCGCTGATTGGTAGGCCAGAAGCAGTGACTGACACAATCGCGCTCCCGCACCTAATGGCCCACTCGTGTTACCGCAGCCTCTTGAGCCACCACCGCCTTACGAATCTAATCCTTGCGCCACCCAATAAGTCGCTACCGCCCCAGATCAATGGCATCGATCGCCAGGATGCTTGAAAAAATAGCATCTGTTAGATCGGTTACGAAGAATTCGATAAATGCTGGGCTTCCTACGTCCAAATTTTCAACGTGGAAGTTCCGCCATCCTGTCTGGCCAGCGTACCCATCACCAGCATCCGGCATTCCAGGAAACCCGACAAAAGGCACATTATTAAATCCAACTGTGTTCACACTGGCAACAAGATAAAGGCGAACTCCTCTTGGACCACGTATGCGGATCCATGCGCTATCATCAAACGCTGAACCAACCCACTCATTGAACTCCGCTGAAATGAAATTGTAATAGAAGCTAAGCGAGAAAAACGGGTCGTGTATGGGACCTATCAAAATGAGGCTCTCTGTGTTTCCGAAAAGAGCCGCTCCATCGGATACTAAGCGTGTTCCAGTTGACATGGCTGCAAAGTAATTGCCCTCAAAAGGAACCAGTGGCCCTCTTGCCGTATTGATTGCGGCATCGCCTCTAAAAACAACCCCCATGTCGCCCAATTCAAAACCGTAGTTTCCGGTAAAATCTGTTTCGGGGTCCAATTCGGTAACAAAGGAAAGGCCGACATCGGCTAGCATCTGAATACCTCTGGCGTTCTGAAGCCCATGCCCCATTACGATGGAGATCTTCGTGTCCGCTGGTAGGGGGGATGTCGGAGTAAAGGTAAGAACCGCAAAACCGTTGGCTGCCTCGTTAATAATGATGGTGCCATCTATGGGTATTCCATTGGCCGTTACTTCGACATTGGGGGCTATGGAATACAGATAAATCCTGTCGTTAAAGAAAAAAACAATCGGCGCATTTGCGTGGTGTATTCTATCGGTTACGGCAACCCCGAACGAGGGGATGGTATGCACGATTGCCAATGGTGCCGTACTACCGGTGCCCTGAATTTCGGTAACAGCCGCATTGCCTTGAACTATTATGGTAAAGTGGGAGATCGTAGGTTCTTCCCTTAGCCATACATCATTGAACCCAGAGTTATAAACAATAGTAAGCACTGGTGAAATATGCCTCGTGTTAATGCCAGCCAGTACCACACGCCGGTAGCCCATGTGGTTTTCGTAGATGGGGTTCAACCCTGCGTTTCGCAGTGTGTTTAACGCCGCTTCCGCATTTGCAGCTTCCCGGAACGCCCCGACTTGGATTCTGTACAGCCTGTCTATCTCTTCCCTGATCCAAACATTGTGAAATCCAGCATTATTTAGCATAGGCAGGATAAAGGAAAGGTGGCGTACGTCAACTCCAGGCAATACCACCCTTCTGCCGCCCACGTGGCTTTCATAGACGGGACTAAGCCCCGCATTCCGCAGAATGTTGAACGCCCTTTCCGCATTTGCGGCTTGCTGAAACGTTCCCACCTGAATTCGACGTAGCTCTGGATTGCTGGGTGCGGTCTGCATGGAAACGAGTTGAGCGACTTGTGCGGACTGGGGCTGTGCAGTTGAGGTCAAGGCGTTTGCAAAAATTCCCGTCGTCAACACAATCACCAAAAACGTTTTCCTGTTCACCACTCGCCTCCTGCTAAATTTCCAGCAATTAACGCCGATAATGATAAGGGGAGGTCTAATGCATCCCCTGCCAACAACGTAAGCTTCAGCCTCTCAATATCGAAGTTTGTCTACCCCGAAATATTTTTTGTCAACGGATGTACCAAGTGCCACTATGGAGGGTAGCACTGGGTACATTTCAAAAATCATTAAACGTCGGACACCACCGCCTTACACTACCGTGGCGTGAAGGTCCAGGTATTGCCGCTCCACAGATACGTTCCTGCCCTTCTGCCGTTTTGGGTGTAAAAATCACGAAACGACCGACAAAACGCTTCGCTCCCTACCCGATCAATACCAAGGTCAACGTTAGCCCCTATACTAATGTTACCTAAGTGACGGAATGCCCCTACGCCGATGGTTCTAACGCTGTCAGGAATAGTTATGCTGGTCAGTTGGTTCCTGATAAACGCATTGTTGTAAATGGCAGTAACATTGTTACCAATAGTAACGCTGGTGAGTCGATTGCTACTAAACGCATCGCTACCGATAACGGTAACGCTATCAGGGATGGTAACACTGGTTAGCTGATTGCCTTGAAATGCACCATTGCCGATGGATGTAACACTGTCAGGAATCTCAACACTTCTTAACTGGCCTTGGCCACTACCCCATACGCGGCCATAAAACGCATTTGCCCCAATTACTGTAACGCTACCTGGAAGAATTATTTCGGTCAGTGGGTTGCCTCGAAACGCATTGTTGCCAATGGAAATAACAGTGTCTGGGATGGTTACACTGGTCAGCCCCCTCCCCTGGAATACTCCGTCGCCTATTGCCGTTACTCGCACCCCGTTAACCATGAAAGGTGTAGGTTCGAGGATCGCCAAGCTCATGCCCCTGCCGCCGTTTCCGGTGAAGAACGGGGATCCCCCTGCCTGGGTCGTCACGGGTTGGGTGGTTCGTGCCGGCGCAGCCTGAGTTATCGCAGGTTGGGTGGTTCGCGCCGGGGTAGGCTGGGTCACCACAGGTTGGATCCTTTGCGCCGGTGCAGGCTGCGCTCGCTGTTGTTGAAGCCGCCTTGTCCTTGCAGCTTCGGCGTATGCCAGACCATTCCTTGCGTGGGGGCTATTCGGTTCCACACGCAACACAGCCGTAAAGTCAGCGGCAGCCCTGTCATAATCCCTTCTTCCGATATGTGCCAGGCCTCGATTGACCAAGCATTAACGGAATTCGGGTGCATCCTTAACACGGCGCTATATTCAACAATGACCCTATCATAGTTGCGGCGGCGGAGATATGTGTATCCACGATTGAGGGCCGCTATGTCCTCTCTAGAATAGGGCATTGCCTGGACGGGATGCGCCGCATAGGAAAGCGAAGCGGCAAGGAAAATCGCGAAAAATACCACAAAAACCGAGTTTCTCATTTTACACCTCCATCATTACCGATGCAGTTGCTGAAAAATCCAGATGCCCACCTTGTCCGCACAGGTCAGTTGTTTTAAGCTTCCGATAGGATTATACATAATTCTATAAGGCTATGGAAGCCCCCCAGGCAACTTTTCATAAAAATTTTAGGCCTGAATGAGCAGGGCAGGAAAGGGAATGCCTTGAGACAACCTCAAAAAGCCCCTGCCAGCGATATCATCTTCGTTCATGCGTTTGTCATGTTTTTTTTGCGAAAAACGCTTGACAAATCTTGGTGGATGTGCTACCCTTATAGTGCTTGGGGTTAGTATTCGGTTACGCTCTGGGTGGCCAACCCGCCTTACGGCGGGGTTTTTTTATCTGAAACTGGTAGTATCCCAAAAATAAACTTCTCCTCTTTTTGTCGTACCCGTCACATTCCTAAATTCAAAAGGAAACGTCATCGTTTGATTCGGCGCTGCAGCTGCCTATGTTTCACTTGACGGTTTTTATCTTGTGGCGATACAATGCCAAGCATAAGGTGGGGCGATTGTCTGAGGCAGGGTTGCCCACATGGCAGTTATTTAAGGGGGAGAGTATGAAAAAGACTGCATTGCTCTTGGTGTGGCTTTGTGCCGTGGGCGGCCTTGTCGCGGCGCAGGTGGAAGTGACGAATTCCATCCAAACGGGGAGGGCGACATTGGAAATGACGGGTGTCGGGCTGCAGGCGGCGCATCCCAGCCTGCCCATAGGTTCCACGCCGACGATACGAAATACAGCAACCGGCAGGGAAGCAAGGGTTACCGTAACCGGCCGCATACCCGTATCCGCCGAAAGGATAATCGACATTTCAACCGATGCGGCGAGGGCCATTGGCCTTGAACCAGGTGGCTATGTCGCCGTGCTTTTTTCCACAAGTACCATAGCTTCCGTGCCACGCATGCCGCCTGGGGGAGTGAACATCGCAATCAACAATAATGTTGCCCATATCCCGGGAACCAGCGTTACGGTTTTCAACCATATCCGCATTGGCCATGGGCGGAACGTCGCATCGCCTGCACAAAGGGCGGCTTTTATAGCCGAGGAGATTGAACGGCTTGGTATTCGGGACGTTTTTGTGCGCGAGGTTGATGATGGTGTGATGTTGTCGTTGGAGAACATAATGTTCTATGACAATGTTGCGGTAATGCTACCTGGTGGAAGGGAAGGAATAAACAGAATCGCCGCAATACTTAGACTCTTCCCAGGTCGCAATTTTTTGGTAGCTGGACATGCCAATTTAGGTCGTGACGATGTCGAGTGGCTGATGCAACTCTCGATTAATCGGGCCAGAGTCGTGGCCGACTATCTTATCGGTTTGAACATCCCAGCTGATCGCATAATCGTGCGCGGCTACGGCGCAACAAGGATGATTGCGGATCATACTAATCCAGCAACCCAGTGGAGAAACATGCGCGCAGAGATAACAATCCTGGATAACTAAGGAGCCGTTTGCATTTCCCCTTTTGGGCTTTGTGATATAGATTGGGTAAGGATTGTAGTCCCGATCATCTCAACCCCAAGCCTCAACCTCCCTTTTTTGAGCTTCCAATAGGATTACACCCAATTCCATAAAGTTATGGAAGCCCCCGGGCAAGCTTTCATAATAGTTTTAGGCATGAAGGAACACGGCAGGAAAGGGAATGCCTTGCGGAGCCTCGTTAGCCTCAACATCAGGCGGTTCAGGCTGAACGCCGGCCTTTCCCAAGAGGATCTGGCCGAGCGAGCGGACATTTCCGTGCCCTACATGGGGGCGCTGGAACGTGGCGAGAAATGGCCCAGCCCCGACACCTTCACCGGTCTGGCGCAGGGTTTGGGCGTTGAGCCGCACGACCTCATGCGGCCCGAAGATGCCCCGTCCCGTGAAGTCGGCCAGATAATGGGCAAGCTTGTTACCGACATCAATACGCTGGTAAGCAATTCCCTCAATATGATGAACACGACGATGCGAGAAAGCGGCAAGCCGGAAAAATAGGCAAAGCACCGCCCGGATCCGTAAAGCTCACTGCAAGCCATTTTCTTCCCTACTAACCCCAGGATTTTCCTCTTTCATTGCCTCGGTCTGGCTGGCATGACATTGCCTGGCGAGACTGAGCAGATTCTCCTGGTTTTCAAGGCTTAGCTCCATAAAGATTTCCCACATTTCAGGTTCGCTTTTCATACAATATCCATTGGACATCATTTTATCACGATTAAATCGAATGCGTCAAGAGCAAAATCACGTTGGGGGCGCTTTTCTTGCAGGTTTCGACCGTTTTCTATAATATGAAGTCGGCAGTAAGGATGCGGTATGAATGAGAGAATTCGGCTAATCCGCAAGACCCTGAAGTTAAGTCAGGGGGAATTTGCGAAGCGATTAGGTATGCACGGCACGTCTCTCTCTCTAATTGAGTTGGGGGAGAATGCCCTTACGGAAAAAAATATCAAGCTGATCTGCATGACTTTCAATACCAACGATGACTGGTTACGAACAGGAAAGGGGGAAATGTTTGCCGCCTCTCCCTTCGAAAAAGAGTTCTTTGAGATTTACGGGAGCCTGCTGCCCGAAACGCAGGAGGCCCTATTGCGCTTGGCAAAAGACCTGCTTGCAACCCAGAAAAAACTGTCCGGCGATGCCAAGGCCCCAGACTAAAGGGGCTAATGCCCTGGGAGAAAGTTATGCATAAACTCCATGAGCTTGACAAACACCTGTCACCCGGCTTATTCTAATAAAACATGCAGTGGGAACAAAGGAGGCCAAGCATGAGGTTTTCATTTCAGGATCAACCCAGCGGCACTTGAAACCTCCCCTCGTCATTATCGGTGTCAATCGTATACGGGGATAGACATATTTTGAGTTAGACAAAACAGTACAGGTGGTTGGAGATACACGATGAACAGGAAAACGGTTTGGCTGGTTGTACTAATGGCGGCTCTTGCGGCATACGCCCACGGGCAATTTGATGAGGTGGCCCAGGACATGAGGTCTGTTTTACCCACCCCGCTCCCACCGCCGCCCCTCCAGGCACCTGCCCTTCCCAGAACGCCCGCTGCCCCGATGGGGCAGGATACCTACAGGGTACAGGTCGGCGCCTTTAGGGATCATGCCAATGCCCAGGCCTATATAGGCCGTCTCCAATCCGCAGATTTTCACCCAGTGTGGGAACGTGTCTACGACCGCCAGCACGGGGCGATCACCCGCGTGTTCATTTCAGGCGTAAGGGTATACGAAAGGCCGATGCTTGTCCAACGGCTTAGTGATGCCGGGTTCAGACCCTGGGCACATGGCGAAGACGCGGTGTTTCAGGTGCCCGGCGGGATGGAGGAACTTGCCGTCGTGGCAAGGCCCCTTCCTGCACGGCGGGTAGGGGCACGGGCTTTGGTACCCGTGTCCGCAAGCGGATCCTACACCGTAGCCATCAGTGCGGACGGCTCATTATGGGCTTGGGGAAGAAAGGTTTGCGAGGAAGGGCGCATCATACAGAATTATGGGAACACCCCTGTCGAAATAGGGACGGCGACAAACTGGGCCTCAGTGTCCGCGGGCGAGTCACATACCGTGGCACTAAGAACGGACGGCTCGCTATGGGCTTGGGGGAACAATAGTTCGGGCCAACTTGGCAACGGCAACAGAGATCAGCATAATACCCCCGTACAAATAGGGACGGCGACAAACTGGGCCTCGGTGTCCGCGGGCGAGTCACATACCGTGGCACTAAGAACGGACGGCTCGCTATGGGCTTGGGGGAACAATAGTTCGGGCCAACTTGGCGACGGCACTAGGAACCAGCGCGTTAGCCCGGTACGAATAGGGGCGGACACGAACTGGGAAAAGGTGTCCGCGGGAAGTCATACCACATCCGCCATAAGAACGGACGGCTCGCTGTGGGCTTGGGGGCGCAAGCCTATTAGCGCCCAGCATGGCGGCGGGGACCAGCAGTTTATCCTGGATTACGGCAACAGCCCTATCCGCATAGGGACGTACACAAACTGGGAAAGCGTGTCCACCGGTAAATGGCATACCATTGCCGTCAGGACGGACGGCTCCATTTGGGCCTGGGGATGCAATCTTTATGGGCAGCTTGGCATAGGGGGGGCGGGTTTTGGTTTTGCCGACCCTGTCCAAATAGGAACGGACAGAAACTGGGAGCACGTGGACATAAGCCGCAACACCGTCGCCGTCAGAACGGACGGCTCGCTCCGGGCCTGGGGCGGCTGGGATGGTGGCCCCCCCACTAGAAGAGGAATGGACACGAATTGGGTGTTTGCGACCACGGGCCTGGGGCACACCGTGGCCATCAGGGCGGATGGCTCGCTCTGGGCCTGGGGGCAAAACCGATACGGCCAGCTTGGCGACGGTACGACAATCGACCGCTATACCCCCGTCCAGATATGGATTGGGGTAAACTGGGTTTCAGTGCCCAGGGACGGGAAAACCGAAAACGGCATTTACAAGGCCGGGGAAAATTTCGAAGCCCCGAGGGAATTGCTGAGTATGCGCTGACCCCGTTAATATGGCTTTGACAAACAGCCACCGTCCGGCTTATAATGACCGTGCTCGTGGTGGGCAAAAGGAGACCTATCATCTTTAGGCCTCCCCTCATCATTATCGGCGTTAATCGGCATGGAATTTACAGGTATATTTGCTGCTAGGCTAGGCAAAACGGCAGGGATATGGCTTTAGGAGGTACTTGATGAAGAAGACTGTCTGGGTGCTTGCATTGGTGGCGGCGCTTGCGGCACAGGCCCATGGGCATGAATTTGACAGGGAACAGGATTTCAGGGTTGTCGTATTCGGCAATGGCGTCATCGTGCTGGAATACTTGGGAAGGAATACGGATGTGCGAATCCCACCACGGATACGGGGATTACCTGTAGTCGGAATCGGCGACGGGGCATTTAAAGGTCGGGGGCTCTCCAAAGTTTCCATCCCCGAAGGCGTTACCTTCATTGGGGACTGGGCCTTTTCGGGCAACCAGCTTGTCAGCGTAAGCATGGGCAGCAGGCTTGCTTCCATCGGGTATGCGGCGTTTTACAACAACCGGCTCACTTCCATAACCCTCCCTAATGGCATCGAGACCATAGGGGATCACGCATTCAACAGCAACAGGCTCGGCAGCGTGGCCATTCCCGGCAGCGTTACCTCCATAGGGTTTGGGGCATTTGCAAACAATTTGCTTAGCAGCGTAAGCGTCGTAGGCAATATGGTGGTCTCCATCAAGGCTTATGCCTTTCATAACAACCGCCTCGCCTGCCTAACAATTGGCGACGGCATCGGTTCCATCAGCGAAAGCGCGTTTGCCGGGGCACTAAGGCACGTTTCCAGAATAAGCATAGGCAAAAACGTAAACCTTCATAGTTCCGCGCCTTCGGACGTGGTCTGGGCGGGGTTTAGGAATGCCTACCATGCAAAAGGGCATAGGCCGGGAATCTACATTTTGCATGAGGGCAACTGGTACTTTCAACCAAGGTAGGTGCTTTGGGCTGCCCAGCGGGTTAGGAACGCCGGGCTGTTTGTACGTATTGATACTATCCCCGCAATATCGCACAATTTCCCAGCAAGGCTCTTAGCAGTGGCAGGCAGCCGCAAAAAACAGGGGATTGCAGAGGGGGGCGGCGTAAAACTTGGGCGGCAAGGCTGAAGCGGGGGGGGCTCCCCCCATCATATCCACTATCGAGAACCTCAGGGCTTCCGCCCGCGACGCGCCCCGGCTTCCGGGCGTTTATCTTTGGAAGGACGCGGAAGGGCAGATTATCTATATCGGCAAGGCGAAGTCGCTACGGGATCGGCTTGGCTCGTATTTTTCCGGTGGAAAGGACATAAAGACCGCCACCCTCATCAAGCACTCGACGAGTATCGAGGCCATCATCGTTTCCAGCGAGTACGAGGCCCTGCTTCTGGAAAACACGCTCATCAAGCAGCACTCGCCCAAGTACAACATCAACCTAAAGGACGGGAAGAGCTACCCGGTGATTCGCGTGACGAACGAGGACTTCCCCCGTATTTTCCGCACGCGGCGCATTATAGAGGACAAGAGCCTTTACTTCGGGCCTTTCCCCGATCTGAAAAAAGTGGACGCAATGCTGGATTTAATCGACAAGCTGTTTCCGCTCCGCAAGTGCCGTCGTTTGCATAAGAGGCCGAGGCCTTGTATGTACTACCACATCGGGCGCTGCAAGGCACCCTGCTGCGGGAAGATTGGCACTGAGGAATACAGGTTCCACGTCGAGCAGGTCCAAAGGATGCTGTCCGGGGACGACGGGCCGCTGATCGCCGACCTTACGCTGAAAATGCACGAGGCGGCGAGGGAACTGCAATTCGAGTGGGCGGCGAGGATTCGCAACGCAATTCAGGCGATTGAAAGTCTTGCCGGGGAAGACAGCGCGGTGGTAGATTTCGACTCGGAGGGCAGGGATTACATTGCCTGGGCTGCCGAGGGTGTGTTGGCGAGCTTTACTGTTTTTTCAATGCGTGGCGGCAATATGACGGGCAGGGAACTGTTCCGCACACGTTCGGCGGCGGAGGAGGGGGACTCGCTGGAGCACTTCATCACCTCGTACTACGATCCCGCCCGCCCGCCCCCGGCAAAGATCTACCTGCAGCCCATGACGGGGGGCGCGGGGCTGGAGGCCAAGGGCGAAGGCGGGCATCTCAAAAGCTGGTTCGAGACCCAGTTCGGCGGCGCACCCGAGTTTTTGCAGTCCGGCGAAAAACGCCACACGGCGATTCTTGCGATGGCCAGGCAAAATGCAATGGAGGATCTTCGCAAGCGGCTAAAGGAACGGGGCGCGGGGCCCGCACTGGACGAGTTGGCGAGGGTGCTGGGCCTGGCGGGAAGGCCGGAGCGAATCGAGGGTTTTGACATCGCCCAGCTTGACGGGAAACATCCGGTTGCGTCGCTTGTCTCGTTTCGGAACGGCATCCCTGACAAGAAAAATTACCGCCACTTCAAGCTGCGGACTGTCGTTGGCATTGTTGACGATTTTGCCTCGATGCGGGAGGTGGTGCGGCGGCGCTACTCCCGCCTAATCCGGGAAGGGCTGGAGCTTCCGGATTTGATTTTAATCGACGGCGGCATTGGGCAGGTAAACGCGGCGAAGGGCGTTCTGGACGGGCTTGCATTAAACTGCGGCATTGTCGGCCTGGCAAAGCGTGACGAGGAGCTTTGGCTGCCCGGGGCCTCGAAGCCGATTACGCTGTCCCGCCGCTCCGAGGCCTTAAAGGTCCTGCAGTTTGTCCGCGACGAGACCCACCGTTTCGCCACGGGGCTTAACCAGAAACTGCGCTCGAAGGATCTGCTGTTCCCCATGCTGGAATCGGTGGATGGCATTGGCAAGAAGAGGGCGGCGGCGATAATGAAGGCCTACGGAAGTGTCGAGAACATTGCGGCGGCGGACCCGCTGGAGCTTGCCGAAACCTGCGGCATAGCCCAGCCTGCGGCAAAGGCCGTGAGGGCGGCGGCGAGGCTTGCCATGGAGGATCGCAAAGCCCAGGGGCAGCGCTTGAAAGCCAGGCGCGGATCCGCTCGGGCCGGTATCGGCAATGTAGGCGAATCGCTTGCCGCGGAGGCGGCACCGGGGTATGGGAACGAAGAAAAACCGTAAAAAAACATTGTCATGTTACGCGGCTTAGAATGCCAATGATCAAGCACATGCAGGCCCCTATCGCAAGGGGGGTACCGTTCTGCCCACCCGATTTGCGCTTATTTCAACTTTGCTGTTCGTACTGCTGTTTTCTATCTTCTTCCATCCCCAACTCTTCACGAGTAATTCTGCCTTCCGCCAGAGCCTTGTCCCGCAACTCCAAGAAAAGGCCGCCATCTGCGGTATAAAAATATGGGCCTACATAGACTATGTATAAAACCCCAAGCGTCAATATGGAAAGTAAACCCCAACCAAACCAACTTAAAATAAAGACAAAAATATCCTTTTTATGTCCTTGCGTAATACGCATTGAAATCCTTAACGCCTGCCGCGCGGTAACATTTGGATGGACTGCTAAGATGTTTAACGTAAAAAAATATGCACATGCCTTAACGATACCTGGAATTATAAACAATAGTGACCAAAGAATGAGCCACAGCCATACCCATAATGTACCTCCAAGTTTCCGCATGAAATTTACTTTAAGACCGGTAAACAAGCGTCCAACAGTAGCGTTTTCCCGACGGTATATTTTGAAGAATTCTCCTAGCAGGTTGATGACGATCACATACAAAATCAGCAATCCTACAGTGAATACAACCCAGTATAGTACACCTTGTCCAAACATTGTCGAAACCAGGAAATCTAATGCCACTGACGCAATAGTTGCCAGTATATACACAAGCACAAGTAAAATAGCGGTACTGCGCTGTTCACTCAAGGCTACTTTGGCCAATGCCTTGATTTCTTTCCTGCTTTTCATCTTTTTTCCTCCAAAAAAAATAATTTTTAGCTAAACGGCTATATTAAACACAAGCCGTCACTATTGTCAATCGTCAAAAACTTGCGCATATCCGGCAGGAAAGGCCGACAAATTACAGCCTCAAGCCAAGCCCGGCCTTTACGGTCAGGCCAAAATCGCCTATGGCATGAGCCCTATCTATTTCTGGCCGCCCCCTCTGCTCATTGACCCACTCATTGAAATATCTGTTGACAAAACGCCAGGCACCAAGCACCGATGCCCTGGCAAAGATCCTTTCGGATATGTCAAAGTCACCGCCGACACCAAACTGTATTCTGAAAGTACTCAGGCGGGACGGCGATTCGGGGTAGCCGTCGCCGAATACCTGCGACAAAAGCACAAGGTTGTACCCAATGCCCAGAAGCGGAAAGACGGAAATGTTCCCGCCACCCAAGGCAAAGGGGAACCTTCCCAGCAAACTGAAATCCAGCGCGGTAAAGAAACCATGCTCGGTGGGCTCCTCGTCGTTCTCCAGATACCATTCCGTGGGGCCGCCCATAAAGCCAACAGAAAGTTCGGCAAAGGTGGCATCCAGAAAGCCCCACGCCCCAAACCCGGTATGCTCAAGACCTAAGAAGTCGGAGGAAGGTGGCACCGTTCCCGCAGGAGTTCTAGCCCGGGCGTAGCCAAGATCCGCCAAATCAAACAAAACGCCGCCGCCAAGGCTCATCCCAAACGGCTGCTGCGCAAAAGCCCCAGCCAGAAAAAGCGTCGTTAAAACCACTGCCAACAAACCTTTCTTTGCCATCTTTTTCTCCTTGTTTCAGTCTAGGCTGTGATCCCGAAGGGTTTAAATAGCATTTCAGCCTTGCGATCATACTACCACGGTAATCGCCATTTGTCGAGACTGTTGCGGTAATTGTGGGGGCGAGGAAAACAGAGGGTGGGGCTTGGCAACAACGCAAACAAAAAAACCAGGTTGGCTGGAAAGCGACACCTACCAGCCAACCTAGCAAGCTAAAGGCTCAAAAGCCAAAATCCTTGCCCACCAGAACCACCTTTATCCGCCCTGCGGGCTTGCAAGTCCTGATTGTCACAAAGTAGTTGCAGATTGAATCCACGGAAACACAGTCCGCACAGGCCCCGGTTTCATTGCAGGGGGCCTTTAGGGCGGAAAACCGCTGCACGTTCGTAGGCGCGGCAATGTTCCTGGCACGGGCCACGGCATCGAACAGGGTTTTTGCCACCTTGTTCATGCCGGCGACGACAATCACCTGCCTGGGGCCGTAGATCATGGCCGCAACACGGTTTCCGAACCCGTCTATGTTTACCAGTTGGCCGTCCTCGCTTATGGCATTGGTGCCGGTAAGGTAGGTGTCGCAGATCATGGCCTTGCGCATAATCTCCGCACGTTCCTCGGGGCTTTCGGCCTTGTCCCGATCCAGCAGCGTAAAACCCTCTTTCGCAAGCCTGTCCTGCACGCCGAGGCCGACAAGCGTCATGGAGCCACCCCAGGAAACGACGTGCTCCCTGGGGATAAGCGACACGACGGTATCCAGCGCCTCGGCAGGCTCGTCAAAGTACCAGGCATCAAAAAAACGTTTTTTAAGCGCGTTTACCAGCTTGGGCCCAAGCTTTGAATAACGCTGTCCCGCAAAGGCATTCATATCTACCGCTTCTCCTTCACCTTTTCCTTTTCCTTGGTGATCTTCGCCTCAAGTTTGTCAATCATCTTGTCTATTGCAGCCCGAAGCTCGAAGTCGTTCTCGCTAAGGTGGATCGTATCGCCCCAGCGGAAATTGACGGTGGCCGCAGCCTCGAAGTCCTTTTCCTTCTTGAAAGTGATGATGAGATCCACAATCATCTGTTCGGCGTTGTGGATACGATCGAGTTTTTTCACAAGGTACTCCCTTGCGTCTTCGTGCAGATCAAACTGCAGTGCTTTGATTTCCGTGTTCATTCCTTCCTCCTACGTATGTCAAGCTTTGATTGCTTTTTCCGTTGTTGCCCCGCACTCGCGGGAATATGAGGAACCCAGAGCAAGTTCCTTGCGGTATTTTGCGACCGTCCTGCGGGCAAGCGAAATACCACGCTCCGCCAGCAGTTCCGAAATCTCGTTGTCCGAAAGATTCTGTTTTTCCGTTTCGACCAGTTCCCGAATGATTGCCTTGACCCCCTCCTTTGAATACTGGGATCCTGTGGAACCGGTACCGCTTATCGAATTCGTAAAAAAACGCCGCAGCTCGAATATGCCCCATTCGGTCTGGATATACTTGCCGTTGGCGATGCGGGAAACCGTCGCCTGGTGTATGCCAAGCTCCATGGCAATATCGTTAAGGGTAAGGGGAGCAAGGTACTTGGGGCCGTCCGTAAAGAAAGGCCGCTGGAATTCCAGCAATGCCCGTACCACCATTTTGAGTGTATGGTTCCGCATGGCAATCGAATTGATAAAAGTTTTGGCTTCCCTAACATTTTCCCGTGCAAACTCATGCGCCAGGCGGTTTTGCGAGCCGGCCTCCCGGCTTCCCTTCCCCGCTGGGTTTAGCTTTCTGAAAAACGGGTTAATCCCAAGCACGGGTATAACCTCGTTGTTAAGGATAATAACAAAACCGCCTTCGTCACCGTCCCTGGCAACCTGGACATCCGGCACCACAAAGCGAACCTCCGCCACGCTGAACCGCCGCCCCGGAAAAGGCGAAAGCTTTTTCACCAAATCGAAGCAGGCACGAACCTTGTCCTTGCTGCACATGGTCCTTTTCGCCATCGCGGAAAATTTTCCCTTGTCAAAAAGCTCGAGGTGGTCCATCTTGCATTCCATACAGCTTGGGTCGTCACGTAGCAGGGCGACCTGGACTTTAAGGGACTCGCGGTAGTCGGAGGTGCAGCAACCCACGGGCTCGAGTGCACGGACAAGGTTCATGGCCTCGTCCATGCGGGGCGGCGTAACCACAGGAAACCCAAGGCATTCCCGAAAAAGCGCCTCGGGAGGCTCCCTGTGGAAACCGTCGTCGTCAAGGTTCTGGATCAGAATTGCCGCAATGGATTTAAGATCGTCGTCAATCGGCTCAAGCTGCAACTGCCACAGAAGGTGCTGCTGGAGCGTTTCCGAACGTGTAAGTACGCCCTCTATGAAATTGTGATGCTCGTCCGAGGCTAAGGCCGCCCCCGTGCCCTTGCGCAGAAAACCCGAATCCGAGCTGGCCTCGAAATATTCCTCGACTTCCTTTGAACCGGGCTCCACGCCGTCCAAGGAAACCGTGCTGCGATCCTCCAGAACCTCCAGCGCGGGATTACGTTCAAGCTCCTCCGCTATTTTTTCCCTAAGATCGACTAGCGGCAGTTCCATCAGTTTTACCGACTGGTACATCTGCGGGTTCATTTTGAACCCCAGATGCTGCCTTTGGACGAAAGAAGCCTGCATTCCTCTCGATACCTCTCAAGCAACGCACAGCCCGCAACTCATAGCCGTGCAGCGCCTACATTACCCTATTTTCTGGCAAGTTCCGTAACGCTTGTGACCAGCCCGGCCAAGGCCTGCATGTCCGAAGGGATGATTATCTTCGTGGCCTGGCCATCCGCAACTTTCTGCAGGGCCTCAAGGCTTCTAAGCCGGATAAGGGCCTCGTCGGCCTCGACCGACTTGATCATGTTGAGGCCTTCCGCCGTGGCCTTCTGCACGTTCAGGATCGCCTGGGCCTCGCCCTCCGCCTTGCGGATGGCGGCTTCCTTGGCGGCCTCGGCATCCAGAATCATCGCCGCCTTGTCGGCCTCGGCCCTAAGGATGGTGGAGGCCTTCTGCCCCTCGGCGACGAGGATTGCGCTCTGCTTCTCGCCTTCGGCTTTAAGAATCGACTCGCGGCGCTCACGCTCGGCGCGCATCTGCTTTTCCATCGCCTGCTGGATGCTTTCCGGCGGCATTATGTTCCTTACCTCCACGCGGTTCACCTTTATCCCCCAGGGGTCGGTGGCCTCGTCGAGCACCGTCCTCATTCGGGCGTTGATCATGTCACGGCTGGTCAGCGTGTCGTCAAGCTCAAGCTCGCCGATTATGTTGCGCAGGGTGGTGTTGGTAAGGTTATCGATGGCACCCATCGGGTTTATCACGCCGTAGGTGTAGAGCTTGGGGTCGGTCACCTGAAGGTAGATCACCGTGTCGATCATCATCTTCACGTTGTCCTTTGTGATAACCGGCTGCGGATCAAAATCCGCCACCTGCTCCTTTAGCGAGACCCTGCTGGCAATGCGGTCGATAAAGGGTATCTTTACGTGGATACCCGTGCCCCAGGTGGAAGAGTACGCACCCAGGCGTTCGATGACAAAGGCATTCGATTGGGAAACAATCCTAATGTTGCCGATAACAAGCGCCAAAACGAACGCGACCAAAAAAACTAACACAACGATCATAACAATCCTCCTAAAAACTCGCGCTGGGGGGTTCAATGCCAGGCCTTAAGGCGAGGCATCTTGACTAACTGCACCGTCCTCCTGTGCAGGTATCTTTCGTACAATCAACTTAACGCCTTCGACCCTTAGTATTTCGCACCTGCTTCCCTCGGCTATCCCCGAACCGTCCTCCGAAACCGCCGTCCATATCTGCCCGTTTATCTTGACCTCGCCCTTCTCAAATTCGGCGATTGCCTTTACCACGGGGGCGTTCTTCCCCACAAGGCTATCGACGTTGGTCTTTGTCTTGCCCATTTTGAACTTTTTTATTGCCAGCGGGCGGGTAAAGATCAGGAGCGCGGCGGATATTGCCAGGAAAATCAGGACCTGGGCAGGCATGGACAGGTTTTCGAGCAGCAGGGAAAGAAAAACCATGACAAGCGCGGCTATGGCGAGCCAGACCGTGGTCAAACTGTAGGTGTACAGCTCGAAAAGCGTAAAGAAGACAACAAGCCCAAGCCATATCCACTGCATTGATATGTAGCCAAAGGTAGTCAGCATAACACCTACATCCTACGTCCAGGGGGTAAATATGTCAATGGGGCACGGAATCGCTCACTTTTTCAAAAATACGCCATAAATCGCCGAGGAACCCCGGCACCCGAAAACACCTAGCCCTAAAACTGGAGCTCAATGGTATCCACGTTTTCAAAGTTTCTATCAATATTCATATGCTGCGGGACACTCCCCCATGATGGGTGGGAAGGCGAGCGGTGGACATAGAGCCTGACAAAATCGAGTTCGCCATCCCTAAAGAACACCGACATCGATGGCAGCGATGAGGCAAGCGGAAGGCTGATTACCTCGCCCCTGTTCGCTTCCCCCCAGGCAAACCATTCGATCGGCAGATAAGCCCTGGCCATCCTGTTGCCCGACCGACGATACTCCACCACATAACCACGGCTATGCGCCCAAACCCTTTCCAGGGGAATGGTAAACAATCTAAGGCCGGATGCTTCGGCTCCAGCTTCTGTCTCCGTTGTGTCCTCTTGCTCTTGGGCAAAAACCGGCGATCCCCCAACAAGGAGAACCAAAACAATTAGTGATACAACGATGAGTTTCTTCATAATTAACCTCCATCGGTACTGCAAGCATAAGACAAAGACGAGAAATTTTCAAGGGAAACGAGTGGGTTTAGGGGGGAAGGTGGCTCGGAATGCCTTCGCCAAAGGCCTGCCAAAATTTGCGGCAAGCCACGGCCAATCCGAACAAACTTGACGGCTGCAAGGTCGGCAAGTATATTCAACTATAGATAGGAGCTAGAACATGGTAGCAGTGCAGGCCGAAAGCCAGGCCCCGGCGACACCCGAGGAGATCTGGGCAATTCTGCGGGAAACCGCCCAACGGCAGAAGGAATACGAGGCGGAGGCCGCCAGGCGGTGGAGGGAATACGACCGCAGGTGGGAGGAAACCAGGGAACGGTGGGACAAAGCCGATCGGCGGATTGACCAGGCCAACGAAAAAATAGGCGGCCTTGACAACACCTTCGGGGAAATAATCGAACATCTTGTGGCCCCGGGGATAGAGGAACGCTTCGGCGAGCTGGGCCTGCATTTTGACAAGATAAACTCCAACGTGCGGATAAAACAGGACGGGCAACGTCTTGCCGAGGTTGACCTGCTGCTGGAAAGCCCGGAGAGCATCATGGCGGTGGAGGTAAAAGCCAAGGTGACGACGAAGGACGTTGAAAGGCACAAGATTCGGCTGGAAAAACTACGCGGCTATTACAGCCGCCGCGGGGACCAGCGCAGGATTTTGGGGACGATTGCCGGCGCCGTGTTCGGCCCGCTGGAAAGGGATGCCGCCCTTGAAGCCGGCTTTTTCGTGACAGTGCAAAGCGGCGACACGATGCACATGGACGTGCCGGAGGGCTTCAAGCCGAAGGAATGGTAGCCCTGTCACCCCACCTCTAGGCTAAAGTGCCAAGGGTTTTGAAACGGGCAAAAACCCCGGAAAAAAATCCCCATGCATTTACCCCTAGCGATAGTAGGCCACCTTCCACAAAAAAAGCCCCTGCGGCGGCAAGGTGGGGCCCGCAAGCCCACGGTCGCCGCCGGCGATAATTTCCCGCAAAACCTCCGGCGGCGTGCCGCGTTCCTCGTAATGCAGGAAGGTTCCGGCCACGGAACGTACCATTTTCCAGAGGAAGGCGTTGGCGCTTATCTCGAAAACAAGACCCCCGCCCTCCGCGAGGAAGACGGCCTGGGAGATATGCCTGGAACGGGACTGGGCCAAATCCCCGGCCGAGGCAAAAACCGAACAGTCCCTCTCCCCCAGGATCAGGCGGCAGTAGGCGTTCAAAAGGTCGATGCGGGGCCTGCGCCACAGTTGCAGGGCGTAGCGGTTCTCGTGGGGGAGTGCCTGCCGCCCGCAGACAAAATGGTAGCGGTAGGTCCTGGCCTTTGCGTCGAAACGGGCGTGGAAGTCCGGGATGGCTTCGCCGGCTTCCAGAACCCGTATGTCCCTGGGCAGAAGGCCGTTCAGGGCAGGCACGAAACGCCTGGGCTCGATGCTTTTGATGTCCGTGCGGAAACCCGCGACCTGCCCCGCGGCGTGCACGCCGGCATCCGTGCGCCCGGCCCCGGTAAGGACTACGGGGTGCTTGTGCATACGGGCCAGGGCCGCCTCGATGCACTCCTGCACCGTGCGCCGCCCCGCCCCGGGGGCCTTGCCTTGTGCCGCCGCCGCTCCCGCAGGAAGCTTTTGCCTTTGCCAGCCGTTGAAATCCGTGCCGTCGTAGGCAAGCACCAGCTTCACGCTCCGCATCAAGCGGATTCCTGTGCCTTCACCTCTTCCAGCTCCACCTGGATGGCATTGTATACCTTTCTGGCCATGTCGAGGAAGGCCCCGGGCCTGTCCTTGGACTTCTTCCCCATGCCGAAAAGCTTGGCTATGGTCCTGCGTGCCTCCTCCAGGGAAAGCCTTTGCTCCTCCAGGGTCGATGTGGGGGGGCCGTACTTGAAGCGCAGGTAGGCGCATAGGTACAGCATCCCCTCGTAGGCATAGTTTTTGTCAAGATCGGGGCCAAAGTTTTTCAGCGCCGACATTGTCTCGGTCGCATTCTGCTCGCGCGCCAGGGCCTCGCCGTAGAAGTACTGGGCCTTCCTCCGGAAAAGGAGGGCAAGCCAGTCGTAGTTCTCCTTGGGCATTTTCTTGTGCAGCTCGTCGATAAGCCAGGCCGTCCGAATGGAGGTAATGCCCCGCTTAACCGTGGGCGAAAACTCCTTGCCGTAAAAATCATAGCAGCGCAGGGCCAGGTACAGCGAGGCGGCGCCTTCCATAAGGCCCCTAGGCCTGGTAAAGTCCGTGCCCGGGAAAACCAAAAGGGTGTCGGCCTTGCGGCGGCTGCGGTCCGAAAAGGCAAGGTTCTTCTGTGCCTGGGGAAACATGGGGAAATCCGCCTCCGTCGAGGCAAACCAGCACTCCGGGCAAACCACCACATGGTAGGCCAGGGGGTACACGTCGCCGTATTTGGCGGACGGCTCGAAAAGCCGGTGCAGTTCCTCGGTAAGGGCGCCGGCGATAAGCCTGCCGCCCCCGGCGCGCAGTTCCTCTTTGTGGAAATTTGCGTTGCAGACGGGACATACGGTGACATCCTTCTTCATGAAGGATATCTTAAGTTCGCGTTCTTCTTTCATGGCCCCCTTTCTCCTGTACCCAGATGCAGCGATTCCAGAACCACCATGGCGACCGCACTGTCCCGCTCATGGCTAATGGACAGGTGCATGCGGTTTGCCCCGCTTTCGCCCAGGGCCGCCCGCGCAGTTCCGAAAACCCGAATCTCGGGCTTTCCTTTGCTGTTGTTTACTACCATAATATCCTTTAATACGATTCCTGCAAGCCCCGTGCCAAGCGCCTTGCCAAAAGCCTCCTTCGCGGCAAAACGGGCCGCCAAAGAAAGGTTCGCGCCGTAACCCTTGGCAAGGGAGGCGGAAAGCTCCTCCCGGTGGAAGTAACGCTCCAAAAGGCCGGGCACCTTGCGCCAGCGATCCATGCGCCGCACCTGAACCATGTCCACCCCTATGCCGGTAATCAAGGCCGGACGCCCCCTTCGTAGGGAATACCCTCATCTTCCCGTCCCGTGGCGGCATCCTCCCCGTCCTCCGCGTAGTCGAAGGCGACGACAAGGCTAAGGTTTTCCGGATCCTGCCTTATAAGGGTAAGGCCGGCAGGCAGGTCCACCATGACGGGCAGGGCATGGACCCCTGGCTCGGCAAGCTCGGAGCCGTCAACGGAAAGGAAGCCGGGGGCGGGGTTGAAGGCGTCAATCCGATCCCAGCTCCCCTCGATCCGCACGCTCCCCATCCTGCCGCCCAAGTCGGCAACCAGCCCCGGGGCCAGCCCGGTAAGGACGATCGGGATGTTATCTATCGTGCGCACAGGGACCGCCTGGCGGACGACGCCCTGAAACTCGACAAGCTCGTGACCCCTCATCGAAAGGAGGGGGTTCGGGTTGACGACGTTCACCGCCACCCTAAAATCGCTGCTCCTGCCCTCAAGGTTGATGGGCGTGGTCGTAAGCTCCGTAATATCCCCCAGAATGCTGAGGGGCCCCGACACGTAGATTTCCGCCGGCAATATCGAATGGGACACAAGGTCGAAGCCGGAGGCCACGCTCCCCTGCACGGGCACGATAAGCGGAAGGACAATGTTTATCCTGCGATCAAGCCTTACCGATATGTCCAGGGGGGTGACGGATACCTCCAGCGGCTCCACCTCCAGCGCGAGCCCCCTTCTGCGTATCTGCACGGGGGATCGGTACCAGCCCTCGAATTCGTGCCTGGACAGGTCGATGAAGGCCTCGATGTCGTCGTCGGAAATAAGCATTACGCTCTCGTCCCCGCCGCGCAGGGTTACCCGGACATTGTTGGGGACGGGGCTTGCCGGGATAAGCGCGTGGCTGGTCTCGACCCTAAGGGGGACGGTAAGGGCGCGTGTCGAGATGGTGTTTACCCTGTAAAACATGACCAGGATCAGGGCAAGGGCCACGGACAGAACCTTGGCTGGCCAGTTGTCGATAAGCTTGAATAGCAGCTTCCTACCGTTCAACAAGAACATCTTTCCTCCCGTCCACGGGGAACGTCTTGAATGGGGAAGGCTCACGATCCGCGGCCTTGCGGCTGTCCTTGTCCAGAAGCTCCCGCAGCTTGCGGGAAACCTCGGCAAGCGAGAGGTCGTAATAGAGCCTGGAATCGAAGGCGATGGAGATGGCGCCCGTTTCCTCGGAAACAACCAGCACCACGGCATCGGACTGCTCGGACATCCCCAGGCTTGCCCTGTGCCTCGCGCCGAAATTCTTCTGTATGTCCTGCTGTTCCGAAAGCGGCAGGAAGCAGCCGGCCGAGACTATCCTGCCGTTCTGTATGATCATGGCCCCGTCGTGGAGCGGGCCGTCGAATTCAAAGAGGGCGACAATCAGGCTGGACGAGATTTCGGCGTTTAGCCTTGTCCCAGTCTCGATGACGTTCTTGAGGTTCATCCTGCGGGAAAAAACCACCAGCATCCCCCTGCGCTGGCGGGAAAGCCTTTCCGCGGCGGTAAGTATCGCCTCCACCTGGCCGGTGTTGGGCTTGGCGTTGGGGCGGAAAAATTCCCCCTGCCCCAAGTGCATGATTATCTTGCGAAGCTCCGGCTGGAAGACGATGACGACGGCGATGAACAGCCCCGGCGCAAGCACGTTTAGCACCCACTGCAGCGTGGTAAGCCTGAAAAGGTAGGCGATGCCGTAGACCAGGGCGAGAAGCCCCGCCCCCTTTATAAGCTGGATGGCCTGCGTCTTCGCGAGAAGCTCGTAGCCCTTGTATAGGAGGAAAGCGAGCAAGGCCACGTCCAGGATAGGACGGAGAGTATCGTAGACGGTTAGAAGTTGCTGTACCCATGCCATCGGATAAGCCATTATACGGTGTCTGCGTATGTTTTTCAAGGTTTTGGTTCCACAAAGGGCAAGCTGGCCAGGGGCGCACAAGAGCCAGAAAACATGGGGAAAAAAGGGGTAAAAAACGTGAAATCTGCCCGGTATCTAGCGCCAAAAACCGGGTATATGCTCACGTATCATCTTTTTTGTAGAAATGAACGAGGAGGCTTGCTTATGAAAAAATTGGTTGCGGTTTTGGCGGTGCTTGCGCTTGTCGCAGGCGGGGCTTTCGCCCAGGTGAGTGTAAGCGGGGATGTGACCACGGGCGTGTCGGTGGGCTCGGGCGTCGAAGATGTTAACTTTGACGCGGTAAGGACTTGGGGGCATACCGACGCGAGTGTCGAGTTTGCCTTTGGGACTGCGGATGGTGTTTTCGGTGTTTCCATTGGTTTCGATGCGTCGTTTGGTATGGAGATTAGAAACCACGGTACAACGACAACCGTACCGCCCTGGGAGACTGCTTTTTTTGTCCGTATGGGTAAAGCCTATGCCTGGTGGCAGCCCAACCGCATGTTCTGGATGCTCATAGGCGGGGATGATTTCTTTGGGCAGCCGGGCGGCGCCACCTGGGACTTCTACCGGGCAGCCGGCAACGTCGGTGTTGTGGATGCCCATGCGGCATGGCATAACGCAATCCTAAACTGCCCCGCCTGGGGCGGCTGGATCAGTTATGAAAACGCATTCTTCGACGGGTTTTCCGAATGGGGTGTTATGATGACCATTGCACCTATACATGAACTTACCCTCAATTTTGGCATTCCGATTATATCCATGGGGTCGCTTGCGAGATTCGACACTCAGAACTGGGGCGAGGCGGGGGACGTGATCCAGTCGTCTATTGTTCAGGCCCTAATTAACCAGCCTTGGGGAAACGTAGCCCTTACCTATTGGCTCAGCCCGGACGATTATGATTTCGGGCAATTCTGGGGCTTGTTCAGCTTTCGCGGAATAGACAATCTTGGCCTGAACCTGGGCCTTGGCCTGGATCTGTTTGGCGAGAACCACGGGAATGACACCCGCATGTCCATTGGGCTGGCGGCGGAATACGATATCACCCCCCAATTCGGACTTAGAGCCCGTACCATGGGGCAGTTTATGCTGAGCGACGATGATTATTTCGGCCTGTTGTTCGACGTGCTTCCCTTCTTCCGCATGACCGAGAACATAACAATCTTTTGCAGCATCGGGTTTGGGATGCTCTCGCATACCGTTGGCGTTGTCGAGACTTCCCAGTTCGACTGGCACTTTAACCCCTATGTGGAAATCGGCACCCAAGGCGAATGGGGCCCCAGGTTCTTTGCGGGTTTCAGGCTTTGGTCCATAAATGACGGGGAGCATATAAACTGGGCTATCCCGGTCGGGTTCATGGTGGGTTTCTAGGCCTGGCACCGAATTAGTCAAGCTCATCTCTATAGCGGGGCTCCCGTCAAAAGACGGGGGTCTTGCCATATATGCAAACAAACACTTAGGAGTTGTTATGAAAAACTTGAAACTGCGGGGCAGCGTGTCCCGGCCTGTGCCACGCGCGCTTGCCGTGTCGGCGGCGCTGCTGCTGGCGTTTTCCCTTGGCCTGCTGGCCTCCTGCGCCACCCCCCCCGACGATGCGCCGCCGCGGCGGCAAGTGGACAGGGACCTTAACGAGGCCGAGCAGCTTGTGCTGGACATGGGGATCGGCGTGAACATAGGCAACACCCTGGACGCAATCGGGACCTTCGACTGGCATGCCGGGGAAACGGGCTGGGGGAACCCGCGCATAAGCAGGGACTTCGTCGCCGCGCTTAGAGGGCACGGCTTTAGGACCGTCCGCCTGCCGGTTACCTGGGCCGAATACATGGGGCCTGGCCCCGACTACCTAATCGACGAGGCCAGGATGTCGCGCGTGGAGGAAGTCGTGGGCTGGATACTGGAGGAAGGCATGTTCGTCATACTGAACATGCACCACGACGGCGGCGGGGCCGACAGAAGCTGGCTGCGGGTCGCGGCGGACCGCGATGCCCAAGGGGGCTTCTACCGCGAGGAAGGCGTTATGAGGCAGTTCGAAGCGGTGTGGACGCAGATAGCCACGCGCTTCCGCGACGCGCCTGACGGGCTGCTTTTGCAGTCGATGAACGAGGTCGGCTTCGACCATCTATGGAACCGCTGGGCTGGGGGCCAGGCCCTACAGAAGGCCCAGGCCTACCGCCTGCTCAACAGGCTGAACCAGACCTTCGTGGACACGGTCCGCGCAACCGGCGGCGGCAACGCCGACAGGTTCCTGGTAGTGCAGGGCTATTGGACCGACATCTACAACACCGTGGACCCCCTGTTCCAGTTCCCCACGGACAGCCCGGCCTACAGGCTGATACTTTCGATCCATTACTACACCCCCTGGGATTTTGCCAGCCCCGACAGCACCCGGACATCGTGGGGATCCCCGGCCGAAAGGGCCGAGCTTGACCGCCTGTTCAACATGCTGCAGCCCCGTTTTCTGGACCAGGGCATAGCGATTATCCTGGGCGAGTTCGGCATCTACAGGGGGAGGGTCGAGCGGGAGGAGGCCCGTTTTGAATGGATGAACGCCGTCACCCGGACGGCCCTGTCGCTGGGCATTGCCCCTGTTTTCTGGTGCGTGGGAAGCCAGCATGGCGGGCACGCCGTAATGGGGGACATCGACCGCAGGTACCCGTTCGGCATGACCGACACGCTTAGGCGGGTCATGGAAGGGAACCTTTAGGAAGTGGCAGTGGCTGGAAGCTTCCAGCCACTCCAGGCGGAGTTTGGAAGGCCAAACCGCGATGCGGGGACGAAAAACTGGAAAGCTGGCCACCTTGCGCCATACCGCCCATGCGACTATACTGTCTACACAACGGGGGAGCGGCGTGGCGGCAAAAGCACTTTTCAACGACTTCGACGACTTACTGGACATCTGCCAGGACAACGTGTTCAAGG